>Ga0334890_1000151_pt1 | contig 131323 bp, 119 predicted proteins | sample GraSluR1_MG_3_FD_207220 | JGI IMG/M metagenome (GOLD analysis project Ga0334890, IMG submission 207220) | Sludge microbial communities from methane-producing bioreactor in Wageningen University, Netherlands - Granular Sludge_31_08-R1 | ecosystem: Engineered > Bioreactor > Anaerobic >... | reverse complement strand
ACTAAGAACCCGATTATGTTGTTTTCCCGTTATCAAACTGTCGCCCCGGTATTAAAATGTCGCCATCTTGCTCTTTTTAAGCTATTTTATTTTGCAGTTTCTGTCGCCTTCAGTTTGTCGTCCAACACCCACGGCCAAAGCTCTTTTGTTTTCGGTCTCCTTGACAATACACAAGTCTATATCACTTTTCCTGCCAGCTGTTTCTTTGGCCTGTGATCCAAAAAGGATTATTCTTAAAGGCCGATATTTTTCTATTAACTGGTTTTTTATAGAGTCAATTTCTTGGCTGTCAATCACAAATACGACCTGGTTTCCCAAACTATATATTTCTATATAGCCTGGCGTTCTATCGACTATAGAACGGGTAGCTCACAGGATTCGCTACCTAAAGAGTGTTTGACTACAACCCCATTGCCAGTAAGAAATTTTAGTCCCTTACCGTACTGCAGGGCTACGGGGGTTACCCGTCTCCTTTGGTCACCTGCCAGTGCCTTTCCTCCCAGGTGGCTCCCTCTGGCAGTTATCCTACGCTACCAGAAACGCAGGTTTTTCACCTGCCTTTCTTAATTTTTTGAAGGTAATGTTCGCCACATGCCATTGTGACCAATGGTGTTTGTTTTTTTCTCTAATCTCTTGGGGCAGAATATCTCTTACTGCTTTCGACAGTTTTTCTGAGTATCCATATCAAGGTTATCCGGCAAAAATAATGACCGTTTTTTCGGATTAATTCTATTTGGTAAGGTTGCCCTGTTGTTAGGTAATCCAATACTATCTGCCGATAGTTGCGCCCATTAATAGCTCCAGTTTTAAATATTTATCTCATCAGGGTCTCAAAATATTCTATTCCCGTTTGTTTATCATCTAACTCCCGCAGATAGCTTATTGTTCTAAGGATATACCCCTATTTAATGTTTTCCCAATTTTCCTTTGCGTTATCATATATTTCATCTAAGGACATATCTTTAAAAAGCTCATCCTCTAATTCTAAATAGTCCTGCTTGCTTATCCCCTCAGAACAACGTATAAACCTTAGGAATCCAGAATAGCCCAATTCCTTTATCAATGCCCTAGAACCTTTTTCTATTATTTCTTTGTCTGTAAATTTAGTTCTTTCATTCAATAACATTAATATCCATCTCCTTTCTAAGAAAATCTACAGGATTATATAATTTTATATTTCCGATTGCGTCTTTCAAACTATTCCTGTTTTTTTCTACTGTTCTTATAAATTGATCATCACATGTTATAAAGTAATCGCAATCACTATATACGGCAGATGCCAGATGTAATGCATCTTTGTCTTTAGTATTTGAGCCTTTTACTATCTCTTTTGCTATTAATCTAATTTCATCATCAGGTTTTATTGTTTCTTTACATAAAGTTGATATTTGTCGAATGTACGGTTTTCTCTCAATAAAAGGATTTCTATTGTTTTCATACTCCAAAATAAAGGACCATACTAATTCATAGTCCCCTTTTTCAACGAGTTCAAACAAGATATCTATTGCCATAGATTCAAAACGTATCCTCATTTGCGTTTGATCATCAAATACTCTATTGTATATATTCATATCAAAATATATCTTCATACCTTATTCTCCCAATTTATTCATTCCCTCCAGTTTACAGTTTATTCAAGTATAATTAATTTGTTTATGGATATCAACAATCACAATTTCCTCTCCCCCAGCCCCCATAGGCAACATATTGTTCTGCCATCCTATAATGTCCCGCGATAGACGGTATAAAATGTCCCAAAGCACGAGTTAAACGAGTTCGAGGACTTTATGCAGCAGGCCAATGGTAACTGCCATCCTAATGATGTCTAGCAATAGATGGGGTAATAATTCGGGCCGTTAAATTATAGGTTGGGACCTTTCATAAAACCCTGATTTGGTATTATGTTCGCAGCAGGCCAACATGGCAACGAGTTCCGGGAGCTGCCGGAGTATGCTGGTATTTATGCTATAATAGTGGCAGCATCGGGTTAGGAGTGAGCAGCAAGAGGTTGATGCCGCATCTTTCTTACTCCTTACCCCTGGCAAACTATTAACGAATAGAGGTATAAGTCTATGAAGTCTCTGGTTTTAGCGGAGAAACCCAGTGTGGCCCGGGAGATAGCCCGGGTTCTGCAATGCAGCAAAAAAAGCAAAGGCTATATTGAAGGTCCACGTTATGTGGTAACCTGGGCCTTGGGGCATCTGGTCACCCTGGCGGAGCCGGATGATTACGATAAAAGATTGAAACAGTGGCGGATGGAAGACCTTCCCATGCTCCCGGAAAAGATGAAGCTAAAAGTTATCAAGCAGACCTCGCATCAATTCCAGGTAGTCAAGGAACTTATGAAAAGGAACGATATTGAAGAGCTGGTTATCGCCACTGATGCCGGGCGCGAAGGAGAACTGGTGGCCCGCTGGATCATGGAAATAGTTCGCTGGAAAAAGCCTTTCAAAAGGCTGTGGATTTCCTCGCAAACTGATAATGCCATCCGAGAGGGGTTTGCCCGTTTACAGCCGGGAACACAGTATAACAGCCTCTACGCGGCTGCTGCCTGCCGGGCCGAGGCCGACTGGTTGATCGGTCTTAATGTAACCCGGAGCTTGAGCTGCAAATTCAATGCCCAGCTCAATGCCGGCCGGGTTCAGACCCCGACCCTGGCTATGATAGTAAAGCGGGAAAAGGAAATCAAGGATTTTGTCCCGCGCGACTACTGGACCATCAGAGCCGACTTCGGCGATTATTATGGGGACTGGCGCGGTAAGGACGGGGGACGAATCTTCGATTATGCCCAGGCGGAAGAGGTTTTATCCCGCATCAAGGGCCGAATGGCTGCTATAAAAGAAGTAAAAACCGAGGCCAGAAGTGAAGCGCCGCCCTTGGCCTATGATTTGACCGAGCTGCAGCGGGAGGCCAACCGGCGTCTGGGCTGGTCGGCGCAGAAAACCCTGTCCATATTGCAAGACCTCTACGAAGTGCACAAACTGGTAACCTACCCGCGTACCGATTCCCGCTACATTACCGAGGACATTGTCCCTACTCTGCCTTTGCGGCTGAAAAGCATGGGGGTGGGGCCCTATGCGGACCTGGCCCGTCCCCTGCTGCAAAAGCCCCTGAAGCCGGGCAAACGCCTGGTTGACAACAGCAAGGTAAGCGACCATCATGCTATTATTCCTACCGAACAACCCTTGCAGCTTAATTCTCTCAATGAAGAGGAAAAGCGCCTGTATGACCTGATAGCCCGGCGCTTCCTGGCGGTTCTCTACCCCCCGTACCGCTATGAGCAGACTACCATTATAACCGTAGTCGAGGGGGAAAACTTCCATTCCCGGGGCAAGGTGGAGATTGACCGGGGCTGGCGAGCCGTACAGGCCGTCCCGGGCGATAAGGACGAGAAAGATGAAGAGCAGTTGCCGGAGCAAACCCTGGCCCGGCATAAGAAAGGAGAAACGCTGGAGGTCAAGTCCGGCAAAGCCGGCAAACATAAAACCAAAGCCCCGGCTCGCTATACTGAAGCCACTCTCTTAACGGCCATGGAGAATTGCGGCAAGCTGGTGGAAGATAAAAAGCTGCGCGAATCCATCAAGGGCAGTGGCCTGGGCACCCCGGCCACCAGGGCGGAGATTATCGAAAAACTTATTCGCACCAGCTATATTGAGCGCCAGAGAAAAGAACTGGTTCCCACATCCAAAGGAATACAATTGATGGACCTGGCGCCCCCTGACTTGCGTTCGCCGGAACTGACGGCCCAGTGGGAGCAAAGGTTGGCGGAAATTGCCCGGGGCCAGGGCAAAAGACCGGATTTTATGGCGGATATTCGCCGGGATACGGTGCAGCTGGTGCAGAGCATCAAAAGCGACAGCAGCACCTACCGGGCGGACAATGTGAGCAAAAGCAAATGTCCCCAGTGTGGGCGTTTCATGCTGCTGGTCAACGGCCGGAAAGGCAAAATGCTGGCCTGTCCCGAGCGTTCCTGCGGCTATCGCCAGCCGGAGGCGGAGGACTTCAGCGGTAAGGGAGGCAACAGCCGGATGAACCGCAGGCTCATGGCCAAATACAGCAATCAAGAGGAACTGGAAACTAATCTGGGTGAACTGCTAAAAGCCGCCCTGGCCAAAAAAGAACAAGGCTAGCCAGTCCTTTCCCGTAGAACTTCCTATCCAATGAAGGCAAAATATATAGGCGAGATATTATGGTTTTTCCAGTTTGATTATTGATATAATTATAGTGAAGAAACGATTAAGGTGGTGAATCAAGTGAATACAGCAAAAAAAGACTTACTTGAACTAGTGAACCGAATATCTGAAATAGAAGCAAAAGAAGTTTTGGATTTTGCTCTATTTCTTGAAATGAAAAGAAGAAAAACTGAGTTTAAGGATTTAGAAATGGCCAGTCAAACCAGCTGTGATTTTTGGGATAACGCTATTGATGATGAGGTCTGGAATAATGCCTAACAAGGTGATATAGTTCTAATACCTATACCTTTCAGCAATTTGCAATCTATCAAAAAGAGACCAGTTGTAATAATTTCCAATGATTATTACAACGAAGTAACCAGGGATATTATTGTTTTGGCAATTACTTCAAATCTCAACGAAAAGGAATATTCCATAGAAATTACCGATGATAATTTAGACGAAGGGCAGTTAAAGATAAAATCATGTATTCGTTGTGATAAGATTTATACATTGTCACAAGAAATCATTGTTAGTAGATTGGGCAAATTATCCCAGGATATAATGGAAAAGGTACGAATGAAGATTAGCGAGTTAATAAAATGAAAAACCTGGAGAAAACTTGGGGAGGGATATTGCCGGCATACGCCGGTAATGTCCCTCCCCTTCTTAGAATGTCCACGCTACTATTTATAAGCTTGATGTCACTGCAAAAAGTTATAAATATGCATTAGCGTGCATAAATATACCGCTCAGCTACATTAAAAGCGACCGGAGGATGTGTAGGGAACGACCCCCGTGTCGTTCCGAATCAGGCTTCGCCAGCGCTTTGTATATTTATGCAACCCTATACAACAAAAAGGGGTTTTTGCAGTAGAACCAAGCTTCATTTTTCCGGTAAAGCTTCTAATTCTCCCTTCCTTATTCTATCTGCTCATTATCCTATCTTCAGTGCTATCTTCCCGCCTTCGGCGGAGATAATTACTTCACCCTCATTTCTGATTTCGCCTTTTACCATGGCCCGGGAGAGGGCGGTCTCGATTTCATGCTGGATAAGGCGTTTCAGCGGCCGGGCGCCATAGGCCGGATCATAGCCTTTTTCCGCCAGGTAATCCAGGGCTTTTTCGTCCCATTCCAGGCTGGCTCGCGTGTTCTGGCGAAAGCGCAGAGCCAGTTTCTGAAGCAGAATTTCGGCTATCTCCTTGATCTGTTCCGCTCCCAAAGCATGGAATACTATTATTTCATCCAGGCGGTTTAAGAATTCGGGGCGGAAATTCAAGCGCAGAAGCCCCAGAACCCGGTTTTTCATGTCTTCATAGTCCCCGCCAGCCTGCTGGAAGTTGAGTATTTCCTGGCTGCCGATGTTGGAGGTCATTATGACAATGCTGTTGCGAAAGTCCACCACCCGGCCTTTGCCATCGGTCAGGCGCCCGTCATCCAAAATCTGCAAGAGGATGTTGAATACATCGCTATGGGCTTTTTCGATTTCGTCAAACAATATGACCGAATAGGGCTTGCGCCTTATGGCTTCAGTTAATTGTCCTCCTTCTTCATAACCTACATAACCCGGAGGGGCGCCAATCAAGCGCGCTACGCTGTGCTTTTCCATGTATTCCGACATATCCAGGCGGATGATGTTTTTTTCATCATCAAACAGGGCTTCGGCCAGGGCTTTGCTCAACTCGGTTTTGCCTACCCCGGTGGGGCCCATGAATATAAAGCTGCCAGCAGGACGGTTGGGGTCTTTCAAACCGCTGCGGGACCTGATGACGGCATCGGCAACGGCATTTACCGCTTCTTCCTGTCCCACCACCCGCTGATGCAGTATTTCCTCCAGGTTCATAAGTTTCTCTTTTTCCCCCTCCATAAGGCGGCTGACCTGAATCCCGGTCCAACGGCTTACTACCCGGGCAATATCTTCTTCATCTACTTCTTCTTTAATGAGCGCGCTGTGTTTCTCTTTTCCCGCCAGCAATTCCTCTTCCGCCTGGAGCTTCCTCTCCAGCTCGTTTAAGCGACCGTATTTCAATTCGGCGATACGATTGAGGTCGTATTCCCTTTCCGCTTTTTCCATTTCGTAGCGGCAATCCTCGATGTCGCGTTTCAACTGGCCTACCCGCGAAATGGCTTCCTTTTCCGCCTGCCACTGGGCCTGCATCACTTCCGCTTCGCTCTTCAAATCCTGCAGTTCTTTTAAGAGGTCCTCCAGCCGTTCCCGGGAGGCCTCGTCCTTCTCCTTGCCCAGGGCTGCGGCTTCAATCTCCAGCTGCATGATGCGCCGGGTAATTTCATCCAATTCCGCTGGCATGCTGTCTATCTCCGTACGCAAGCGGGCGGCGGCTTCATCCATAAGGTCTATAGCCTTGTCCGGCAGGAAACGGTCGGAAATATAGCGGTCGGACAATACGGCGGCCGCCACCAGGGCGGAATCCTGTATACGCACCCCGTGGTGCACCTCATAGCGCTCCTTCAGGCCCCTTAATATGGAAATAGTATCTTCCACCGAGGGGGGATTAACCATTATGGGCTGGAAACGCCTTTCCAAAGCCGCGTCCTTTTCTATATGTTTGCGGTACTCGCTGATGGTGGTGGCTCCTATGGCTCGCAGCTCGCCCCGGGCCAGCATGGGTTTCAAGAGGTTGCTGGCGTCCATGGCCCCTTCCGCGGCCCCGGCTCCCACCACCGTATGCAGTTCATCGATAAAGAGTATAACCTGCCCGGCGGAGTCTTCTACTTCCTTCAACACCGCTTTCAGTCTTTCTTCAAACTCACCCCGGTACTTGGCCCCGGCCACCAGGGAACCCATATCCAGAGCCAGCAGTCGCTTATCTTTCAGGCCTTCCGGCACATCCCGGGCCACAATCCTGCGGGCCAGTCCTTCTGCTATGGCGGTTTTGCCTACCCCGGGCTCACCGATTAAAACCGGATTGTTCTTGGTGCGCCGGGATAATATCTCGATGGTCCTTCTTATCTCCTCATCCCGCCCAATTACCGGGTCCAGCTTGCCCTCGCGGGCCAGGCGGGTCAAATCCCGGCTGTAGCGCTCCAGGGCCTCATAACTATCCTCGGGATTATCGCTGCTGACGCGCTGGGAACCGCGGATGCCGTGCAGAACCTGGAATATCCCTTCCCGGTTTAAACCCGCCTTCTGCAGCAGATCCTTCAAGTCCGGTTCCCCTTCCTCCAGCAGGGCCAGCAGAAGGTGCTCCACACTGATATAGTCGTCTTTCAAGTCCTGGGCTTCTTTTTCCGCCCGGTTCAATACCCGCCCCAGGCTGCCGCTCAAATAGACATTTCCTTCATAGCCATATACCGAGGGAATTTTATCCAAACGCTGCCCCAGCTGCTGGGTAAAAGCGGGTATACTGATACCGGCCTGCTGCAGCAGGCGGGGTACTAAACCACCCTCTTGCTCCAACAGGGCCATCATTAAATGCTTTCCCTGCACCTCTTGCTGCCGTTTCTCCAGGGCCAGGTTCTGAGCCGCCAGCAAGGCTTGCCTTGATTTCTGGGTCAAACGCTCCATATTCACTCCTATCACCTCTTTCTCTTCAGCTCTTCGATTTCATCTTCCAGTTCTTCGATACGCTCCAGTAAATCTACAATAATGGCTGCGCCGTTAAAGTTAACCCCCAGAAGGTTTTTCAGGCGCATCATCTTATAAATCTTTTGCAGGCCATCAGCTTTAATGCTATCACCGGCCAGCTCTATTATCCCCATTTCTTCCATAATTTTTAATAAATCCGGGTGCAGGTTGAGCCAGCTGAGGGGAATCTTTTCTTCCTTGCTATGGTAATAAACCTTTACCAGTCTCATTCGGCTACCCCCCTCTCCGCCTGACGGGGAGCACGCAGCTCTGCCAGTTGACGATAGAGTTCCTTTTCCTCTTCCGACAGATCATGGGGGAGGTCAATCTTGATCCGGGCATAGAGATCTCCGTTTTCCCCTTGGCGGGCGGGCATGCCCTTGCCTTTGAGCCGTAGTTTCTGCCCGCTGCGGCTTCCTGCCGGGACTTTAAGCGTTAGCTTTCGATCCAGAGTGGGCACGGTAACCCGGTCTCCCAGAACGGCCTGCTCTGGCCGCAAAGTAATTTCGGTTTCCAAATCCCGGCCCCGCAGCGTAAAAACAGGATGGGGGAGGATGCGAACCTGGAGATAGAGATCACCCCGTTCAGCTCCGCCCAGCCCCTCTCCTCCCTGGCCTTTGAGGCGAATGCTGCTGCCCTCGTGGACACCGGGAGGTATCTTTACCTGCAAGGTCCTGGCCTCGGAAACACTGCCGGTACCGCCGCAGCGCCGGCAGAATCCCCGGCCCGCCAAGCCGCTGCCCTGGCATTCCGGACAGGCGGCAGCCGTGGAAAGGGTTATGGACTTGCTGAGCCCGTGGTAGGCTTCCTCCAGGCTCAACTCAATAGTACTCTCTATGTCCTGCCCCCTGACCGGAGCACTGCGGTAAGAGGCTCTCCGGCTTTGGCGGCCCGGCTCCGCGCCAAAAAGGCTGGAAAAGAACTCGCTGAAACCCTGCAAGTCCTCCGGGTCTATATTGCTGCTGCGATAGAAAACCCCATCGCCAAAACCGGAGGAATCCACCCGCTCGCCATTTTTCCAGTTGGGGCCCAGGCGGTCATAGAGAGCCTTTTTTTCCGGATCACTGAGTACTTCATAGGCCTCATTAATCTCTTTGATTTTTTCTTCGGCTTCCTCCCGCTTCTTGCCGGAATGCAAATCGGGGTGCCACTTGCGGGCCAGCTTGCGGTAGGCCGCCTTTATCTTTTTGGCGTCGGCATCGCGCTCGACACCCAGGATTTTGTAATAATCAAGGTAATTAACTGCCATTTGGGCCCCTCCGTTTATCTATTTTCTTATCACTGCAAAAGTCTTTAGTTCTCTTCAAACTCGGCATCCACTACCTCAGCATTCCCCTCTGCAGCCGGGCCGCTTCTATCCGGCCCCGCAGCTGCGGGCTCTATATTATCCAGGCTGTAGGCCGCCTGCCCCAGTTCGTCAATCAGCTCTTTCAGCCTATCCAAGCCCGCCTTCTCCTCCAGGGCTTTTTTGAGCTCCTGCAAGAGTTCCTCTATACGGGCTTTTTCATGCAGCGGGAGCTGTTCGCCCACCGCTTTCAGCTTGCGCTCCACCGTATAGCAGAGACTGTCACCCTGGTTCATTACCTCCACTTCCTGACGCCGTTTCTTGTCCTCCTCGCTATAGGTCTGGGCATCTTTAACCATGCGGTCAACCTCAGCCTTATCCAAATTAGAAGAACCGCTGATGGTCACACTCTGCTCTTTCCCCGTAGCCTGATCCCGCGCGCTCACGGTCAATATGCCATTGGCATCGATGTCAAAACTGACCTCGATCTGCGGAACACCCCGGGGTGCCGGGGAAATACCCTCCAGCTTGAACTGGCCCAGAGAACGGTTGTCCCGAGCCATTTCCCGTTCTCCCTGCAGTACATGAATATCAACCGCCGGCTGCTTATCTTCGGCCGTACTGAAGATTTCGCTGCGGCGGGCCGGAATAGTGGTATTGCGTTCAATTATACGGGTCATTATTCCTCCCATGGTCTCCACCCCCAGGGAAAGGGGCGTTACATCCAAGAGCAGTACATCTCTGACTTCTCCGGCGAGAACTCCGGCCTGAATAGCTGCTCCAACGGCCACAACTTCATCCGGGTTGACCCCCAGGTTGGGTTCTTTTCCGTTTAATTCCCGCACCAGCTTTTGCACCGCCGGTACGCGGGTGGAGCCCCCTACCAGTATTACTTCATCGATATCGCGAGCCGAAAGCCTTGCATCGTCTAAAGCCGCTTTCACCGGACCCCGCAGCCGTTCCAAATCTTCATGGATCAAATCCTCAAATTTGGCCCGGGACAGCTTCATGTCCAGGTGTTTGGCTCCAGAGGCATCAGCCGTAATAAAAGGCAAGCTGATGCTGGTTTCCAGCACGCTGGAAAGCTCTATTTTGGCTTTTTCCGCTGTTTCAACCAGCCTTTGCAAAGCCTGTTTGTCTTGCCGCAAATCTATGCCGTAATCTTTCTTGAATTCTTCGGCCAGCCAATCCACAATAGCCTTGTCAAAATTGTCCCCGCCCAGGTGGGTATCACCGTTGGTGGACTTGACCTCAAACACGCCGTCACCCACCTCCAGGATAGAGACATCAAAAGTTCCTCCTCCCAGGTCAAATACCAGAATAGTCTGGTTGGCCTTTTTATCCAGACCGTAAGCCAGGGCGGCTGCGGTCGGTTCGTTTATTATCCGCAAAACATTAAGCCCGGCAATACGGCCGGCATCCTTGGTAGCCTGCCGCTGGGCGTCATTAAAGTAGGCGGGAACGGTAATTACCGCATCCTTGACCTTCTCTCCCAGGTATTTGGAAGCGTCCTCCACCAGCTTCTTTAAAACCATGGCGGAGATTTCTTCCGGAGCCAGCAGCTTGTCCCGGCTTTTGAAGCGGACGGCATCATTGGGTCCGGATACTACCGTATAAGGAAGCAGCTTGCGCTCGCTTTCCACCTCGGAATAACGGCGGCCCATAAACCTCTTGACCGAATAAAAAGTGTTTTCTGGATTCAAAGCTCCCTGGCGCCGGGCAATCTGCCCCACCAGTCTTTCATTGTTGTCCTTAAATGCGACCACCGAAGGGGTGGTGCGGTTGCCTTCAGCATTCACTATTACTACCGGGTCCCCGGCTTCTATAATGGCTACCACTGAATTGGTGGTACCCAGGTCTATACCCACTGCTTTAGCCATCTTATCTCCCTCCTTCATTCACTGAGCTTTAGCTTTTTTTCTGTTATTTCCAATAGTCTCTAAGATTATTATAACGGCCTTATGGTTAATAGTCAATAAAGGTCAAAGATAAATTTTATAGAAAAAAGGAGACGCTTTTTCTGTTCTGCCAAACAAAAAGAACGACCCCTTCTTTTAAAATATTTTCAGCATCTCGCGGGCAATATTCTTAAAAACCGGAGCCGCATCTACTGCTCCCGATTCCCCTTCCTGCACCAGAACCAGCACGACCCAGCGGGGGTTATCCGCCGGAAAATAACCGCCAAACCAGGTATCCAAGGATTGCTCACCGTCTTCTTTCCAGTTTCCCGTTTCGCTGCTAGCTGTTTTTCCTGCTACCTTAATCTCGGCCAAAGCCGCATTTTTTCCTGTTCCCTCACTAACCACCAATTCCATAAGCTCTTGGACCTTGCCAGCTGTTTCCGGGCTGATTACCCTTTCCTTGCGGCTTGCTGCTATCCTGCTTCGCTCCCCTTTGCTGTTTATAGTATAGCGCAGCAATGATGGGGCTTGCCAGAGTCCGTCATCAGCTACGGTAGCCAGCAGGGAGGTTATCTGCAACGGGCTTAGCATTACTCCTTCCTGTCCCAGGCAGGCATTGCTGAGAGCTATCTTCCCCGGGTTGATCCTGACATAGGAACCGGGATGGTATGCATAGCCCAGCAGGGTTTCATCACATAAATGCAATTTATCCACATAGGTCAAGAGCTTTTCTCTTCCCAGTTTTTGACCCACTTCGATAAATGACGGATTGCAAGAGCAGGCAAATGCCTGGGCAAAACTCAGCTCTCCGTGCCCTTCCTCCTTCCAACAGGAAGTGGACTGCGTCTCATTGAAAAAATATTTTCCGGAACAATGGAACTTATCCCGCTCAGATACCAGGTTTTCCTCCAGAGCAGCCGTTGCCACCAAAATTTTGAAAAGCGAACCGGGATGATAGCGGCTCAAGGCTCGGTTAATCAGACTGCTGTTCTGGTCATGTTGCAACAGGTATTCGATATGATAAGGATTGAATGACGGACGGCTGGCCATTGCCAGTACCTCCCTGCTATCCACATCCATTACTACTACTGCACCTGATTTTACTTTGGCGGATATTTCCTTCTCCACTATTTCCTGAATTCTTTTATCTATAGTCAAAACCACACTGCCCCTGGCCCTATCCTCTTCCTCATAGAATTTGAAATTTAAGCCTTTAATAACTGCCCCCCGCGCATCATAAACGGAAAGCAATTCCTGGGGAGAGTTGCCTTTTTTAAGTAAAGCATCATAGCGTTTTTCTATTCCCGCCTGCCCTTCGTTATTATGGTATCCCCCGGTATAACCCAGAACATGACAGCAAAAGCCGTCCTGGCGATACCTTTTAATCAAAGGGGCCACAGCAATCCCGGCCAGATTACGGGAAAGGACTCGCTGGATTTCTGCTTCACTCAGATCCGAAGCTATACGAACAAAAGCAGCTCCACTTTGGGCAGCCTGCCTAAATTGTTCTTGAATTTTCCTACTATCCTGCTTATTCAGAATCCGGCCCAGAATCTCGGCCGTCATCTGCAGGGTGTCTCTTCCGTAAATCTCATTACTGACAGAGCGGCTGCTTCTCATTTCGGCAGGCAGCCCATAAAGTGCGGTTGAAGTGTAACTCCCGGTTAAAGGCTGGAAATTTCTATCCAGTATTTCTCCCCGGGAGTATTCACTCAGTCTTATGCCCTGACTGCGCATGGCCGTTGCCTGGGCTGCCAGCTCCTGGCCTTTTATCACTTGAAAATAGGCAATCCTCAGGGCCAAAATCATATAAAGCAGCAAAATAAAGCTCATTAAAAAATAGAGACGCCGGAGCGGCAAAAGAAAAACCCCCTTTAAGCCTTTAGCCATAGCTTTGACCATAGAAGAGGGATTCTATTCCTGTATATCACGGGGACGATCGTTGTTCTGTTCCGAATCTGCGGCCCGGCATACCACTAAAGCATTGCAAATTCAGGGGGATATGGCTTCATGAAGGGGTCGAAGGTTGAACGCTTTTATCGCGAGGACCTATAATCAGCATGGGCAGCAGCTAATTGAGTACTAAACCACCATGTTGGCTCAGTAAAAAGAATAATCATTGCCAAAAATCAATTTGGGCAGTAAAGAGCAGTATTGACATGTGATATTATATAAGCTGAAAAGAGGGGTGAGAGCCGGGTTAATTGCCCGGCTCTTTGGGTTTAGTCTTGAATACCTAACTGCTGTTTTAAAGCTTTTTGCAGGGTTTGGGAGAAGTTAATGTCGGCTTCTTCAGAAACACGATTTAACCAAGCTGGGATGGTCAGGGTTTTTTTAATAGTTTTGTTGTCCATTTCTTCCCGAACAGGCGGCATATAGACGCTAACAGGAACAGTGAAGCAGCCTTTTTTTAATTCAATATTCTCTGGTAGGGTTGCGGGGGGAATTGGATCGTTGTCATTTTCCATTCCCCAGAGATGTAGTTCTAATGCATCTTTAGCCATAGTCATGGCTTCTTCTAAAGAATCACCTTGTGAGAAGCAGCCGGGTAGATCGGGAAATCTAACTTCATAGCCACCTTCCGGGACAGGTGTAAACACTGCCATGAATAAATATTTATCCAAAATACATTCCTCCTTTTCGGGATTTAGCGGAGCTTATTTCAACCCCGCCTGTTTAATGATGTCGTGTAGGATTCCAGGTTTAATGTCTTTGTTGTGGTATGGAACTGTAATTTTATTTGTTTTAGTTGGGTGAATTAATTGTATATGCGATCCTCTTTGAGCTTTTTTCACCCAGCCATCTGTGTAAAGCAATTTAAGTAATTCTTTAGGTTTCATCCGCACAATCTCCTCGTAACTAAATATACACGTGTTATTTATACGTGTCAATGAAAAGAAAAAAGAAAAGAACATAAGTTTGACTCTACTGCAAAAAACCCTTTTTGTTGCATGGGGTTGCATAAATATGCAAAGCGAGCGTTGGCGAAGCATGGATGCTACACCCGGCGAAGACGAGCAGGCGAAAGGGGGCGAGCGACAGGATGTCGCGAGAGCGCCACCTCCCATGGACGGGAGATTGGCGCGGTACCCCTTGAGCCGCGAGACAAGCCGTTGGTGTTGCCCATGCGTAGCGCCCTGTCGGGCACAACTGATGCTCCCTGCGGTCGCTATTAAGGACGCTGGAGCGGAATATTTATGCAAGCTAATGCATAATTATTACTTTTTGCAGTGGAATCAAGTTTGAAAAGGTGGGATAGCTGTTCAGTAATCTTTGCTGCGAAAGTTGAGTTAATTACTTAAGCACAGATGAATATAGCACCGGTATGGGGTGCGACTACTCCCCGGCCCTCACTGGAGCAAGAAGTTCTGTTTCCATCCCATCCAAAACTTCAACGGGGAAAGGCAGGTTGTCCAGTATTCCTCTTATTTCGGGGATACTGTCTTCAGTTCCTCTTATTATTACCAGGCCTGAGCTAGAGCCAATAGTCGAAACGACTCCCAGGTGATCATAGGCCTCAATAATCTTGGTTAGCAGGTCAATTCGTTGGGGGATTAAGCGTAGAAAAATCTTATCCTTGATTTATCTTCCCCCCTTTTCTCAATATGGAAAATTCGGGCAGAGCGTGGTCAAAGGGAATTAAGACCTTTTGTTGGGGATGACGGGCCCGGTCCAGGGGCGCTAAATCTTCATCATATAGTTTCTCCAACACAAACCCTAAAAGCTCTCCTCCGGGCAATAGAAATTCCAGGTAATCGCCACAGCCGAAATTGGCCCTTTGTTGGAGTTCAATCAGGCCTTGCTGCTCGCGGTAGCCGGTAACGATAGCGCAGAATTCCGCCCGCAGCGGCATTTCTTCCTTGTCGATATCCTGGGCCCGGTCTTCTTCTCCGCCGATGAAAGCGCTGGTAAAGGGCCGGGTAGCGGTCTTGTGCAGCTCTGCCATCCAGGCCGACAATTCCTCTCTCGTAAAAGGGGTCGCTCTTTCTCTATACCGGTCTATGGCCTGGCGGTAAACACTGGCCACACTGGCAAGATAAAGCGGGCTTTTCATGCGCCCTTCCACCTTGAAGGCATCCACTCCCGCTTCCAGCAGGCGGGGGATATATTCCAACAGGCAAAGATCGCGCGAATTCAGTATATAACTGCCTCTTTCATCTTCCTCTATACCAAAATACTCCCCGGGTCTTTTTTCCTCGACCAGGGCGTAACGGTAGCGGCAGGGGTGGGCACAGGCTCCCTGGTTGGCGCTGCGACCGGTCATGTAGCAGGAGAGTAAGCAGCGTCCCGAATAAGAGACACACATGGCGCCGTGAACAAATATTTCAATCTCCACGCTGCTTTTCTTTTTGATTTCTTCGATTTCACCAAGGTTCAATTCCCGCGCCAGGACAATCCGCCGGGCTCCCAGATCCTGAAAAAAGCAAACCGCTTCATAGTTGCTTACATTGGCCTGGGTGCTTATGGTTAGCGGAATTGAGGGAGCATATTTTTGCGCCAGGCGCAATACTCCCAGATCGGATATTATGAAGCCATCTGGTTGCAAACTGGCCATTTCTTCCAGGTAAGCGGGCAATTTATGCATATCCCGGTTATGGGCCAGTATATTTACGGCCAGGTAGGCCTTCTTCTTTCTACTGTGGGCAAAGGCAAGTCCTTCCTCTATCTCAGCCCGGCTGAGGTTTCCGGCATAAGCCCTCAGGCCAAATTCCTTGCCGGCAAAATAAACGGCATCCGCGCCGAATAATACTGCCGTTTTAAGTTTTTCCAGGGTTCCAGCGGGAAGGACCAGTTCCGGCTCTTTCATAAAACAACCTCCTAAACAGCCCCTCATGACCGCAACCTTAATAGTGACATCCGCAGGATGGAACACCAGGAGTACCCGCAACCTTAATAGTGACACCCGGCAGGGTGGAACACCAGGAGTACCCGAAGGGTGCAGGGTGCAGGATGCAGGGTGGGAGCCACAACCACCGTTCAAGCGTGAGGGAGCAGGAAATAATTTAACCCCCTCACCCCTTACCCCTCATTTTTCTTACCAGCCCGGCATAACTGCAGCTGCTTATTGTCCGTATTTTTTCTGCGCCTGGAGATGTTCACTATAGGTCCGGGAAAAGAAATGGCTCCCGTCTCCTTTGGAAACATAATAATAATAAGAATGCTCCTTAGGATTTAGAGCGGCATTTATTGAAGCCTCGCCCGGGCAAGCAATCGGACCCGGAGGCAGACCGGCATATTTGTAGGTATTATAGGGAGAGTTTACTTCCAGGTCGGCGTAGGTGACCAGCTCTTTATGCCTCTGCAGGGCATAGAGTACGCTGGCGTCAATCTGCAACAGCATACCGGCATTCAAGCGATTTAGTATCACTCCCGCAATCATCGCTCTTTCTTCCGGCACCTGAGCTTCTTTTTCTATTAGGGAAGCCAGAGTGATGGTATGGTAAACACTCCAATTCTTAGCCTGAGCCTGCTCGGCAAACTTCTTTTGCCATACCTGCTCGAAATTGTTCAACATAAGCTCAATTGCCTGCCGGCAATTATAATCTTCGGGAACAAAATAAGTCTCCGGATATAAAAAACCTTCCAGCCGGTTCTCGTTCTCTAAAGGAAGCGCTTTTAAAAAAGCAAAATCATAATCCTGTTTTATGCTCATATTCCATTCTTCCTGACTGCAAAGCTGTTTCTTAATAAGCAGTTGCCCAATCTGTTCCAGGGTATAACCTTCGGGAATGGTAAAAGAAATATTGACTATCCGGCCCTGAACAATATCATCAACAATCTCTTTCAGCGACTGGCTGCGGCTAAAGCGATAGTGACCTGCCTTCAGGCTGCTATCATAACCATTCTTCTGGCAGTAGGCCAGAAAAACACTTTGCTTATGTATCAGCCGCTCATTATAAAGCAAGTCCGCCACCTGCCTGGCACCGGTTTTTTCCGGAATTACAATATCCACCATACTTTTATCAGCAGGATCCACCGGTTGGTACTGGCGAGCAATCATTTGTCCGGTAAAGAAAACTCCGGCCAATATTATAAATAAAACCGCCAGTATTATTGCTACAACTTTAGGTTTCTCCAATCTCAACTTTATTTCACTCATTTCTCTCCACTTTCCTCAGCAATTTAATCCATACTCCCTACCCTTCACCCATCAATTATAGTGATAAACAGAATCTTTTTGTGTCAACAACCCCGTCCCCATGTCATACTTTCTTCAGATCAGCGTCTGGCGACCATTCCGTCTTCTGTCTTCCGTCCTCCGTCTTCCTATATTGTGATGGGCGGCGTACCCTCATCCCCATTCTCCGGCTGCGGGCTCGGGGTTTCCGAGGGCCCGGGTTCCACCAGCGGCGCTGCCTCGCCGGTACTGTCGCCCAGCGGGTCAGGCTCAATTTCATTCGGGGGATTCTCAGGATTATCAACATTCTCAGGCGGTGATTCCACTTTAACACCCGGCCCTACATAGATCAGCCTATCCAGGGGCTTGTAATAATCTGATGCCAACTGCTCACTTTTAAGCAAGCGGCCCTCTTCATCCATATAATTACGAAATGACCTGACTACATAACCCTGAATACCGGCATGGTCAAGCTTTTCCTGACCTGGATTGAGGCTGGGATCGTTTTCTCGTATCTCTTTAAACGGAATGACCCGGTCTACAATAGTAGATAAATGGATATCTCTTTTTTCCGTCAGGTTGCCATATATGGTCATGGTAAGTTTGCCCGCCTGAGCCCAGGCTCTAATATAAATAGGATAGGGGCTGTTGTTCTTAAAACGGAAATCCTGCAATCCGTAGACTACAGTAGCATCCCGCCCCACCGGAACATAAGCCACTGCCAGGGCATGATTGTGTCTCTCCACTATCTCCAATCCAGCCAGCAAAACAGTATTATAAAGAGTCGATGAAACTTGGCATACGCCCCCTCCCAGACCGGGTTCAAATTTTCCATTGACAATCACCATGGCATCACGATAGCCAGCCTCTATAACCCTCTCCCCCACCCGGCGGTTAAAGGAAAAAATCTCGCCGGGAGGCAGCATAGAGGTGTTAATAGCCGATGAGGCCAGGTAGAGATTATGGGAACGGTTTATTTCATTAACATTAAACCAGGTGGAAAATGAGGATAGTTCCCCCATATTGCTTAAATCCTCATCCTTCACCTGCGGCCATTCCTCTTGCATGGCGATAGGGATTTTTATTTCTTCCATTTCTCCCCACTCTTGAGGAAGATCGGCAAAAGTCTGCTCAGGATCTACCTTTAAACCTTTCCTGGCGGGGATTAATACCAATCCCTTTTGCTTTTCTATCTCCAGGCGGGCATCTTCCGCCGCCGCCCCCAAAACCTTATTCCACTCATCAATCATCCGGGCTTTAATCTCAGGCTTGTATTCCAGTTTCAACGGATAGATAACTTCCCGGGAACCATCCAGATTAGTAAGCTTGGAGGGCCAATCTCGTTCCTGCTCCTGTTGCCAGACCTTATTAACTGTTTCCTCATAGTTTACAGGATAGCTTAAATCCTCCAGTTTGCTTTCAAAACTATATCCCTGGTAGTGAAAGATTACCGGGGTTTTTTTGTATTCCTCCAAATCCCGCTCCAGTCTTGATGCCGCCTGTTTACTAGTGTATCCCCCTACCGTTGTAGAAGCAATCTTGACCCCCGGCATAAAGTAGGGTGATTTATAAAAAACCTGAAAAAAATACATCGCTCCCGCTAAAGCTATTCCCAGCAGCAGTATCAAGCTAAAGAATATGCTTGTTTTTACTCTCTCATTGGCCAAAATCCTTCCCCCCACCATATCCCCAAAAGAAAAAAAGGAAGCCTCGCGGCTCCTTTTTTTCGAAACTAAAGGTCTTCACTATCCACGAGTTCCTGCCAGGCTTCAACTACCATTTCCCATTCTGTTTCATCATCGATATCACTCAACAGTTCATTGCCTTCCTCATCGATAATTACTTTCAGAATAACCACTTCTCCGTCTTCTTCATCATATTCCTCATCTTCTTCATCCAGGGGAACAAGAACCCGGTACTTATCATTCTCGATTTCCAATTCAGCCAGCAACTCAAACAGGTGCTCTATTCCATCCTCATCAACCAGTACCAAAATTGGAAAGTCTTCCTCCAAAAATTCTTCGGTCATAAAGTCACCTCTTTCATTAGATAAGTGTAATTCTATTGTTTTCCGGGGCTGTTGTCAAATCTTTCCTCAGCAAAGATTAATTTTAATAATCCTTCCCCGAACAACCCCCGTCCAGGTAAGCCTGCAGTATGTGAACCGCCGCTATTTTATCTATCAGTTCTTTTCTCCTTTTGCGCGAAAGATCAGCTTCCAAAAGAACTCTTTCCGCACTCTTGCTGCTCAAGCGTTCATCCCAGAGATCGACCGGAATCTTCAATACCTCCTGCAAGGTCCGGGCAAATTCCTGGGTTTCCAGAGCTTTAGGCCCCATAGTACCATTCATATTGAGGGGAAGACCCAATACTATCTTCTCGACCTGGAATTCCTGACACAGCTCTTGCAAGTAGCTTAAATCTTTCTTCAGCCCTTTTCGCTGCAAAATCGAATGCCCTTGAGCCGTCCATCCCATAGGATCACTGAAGGCTATACCGATTCTTTTTTCACCCAGGTCCAACCCCATTATACGCATTGCGCCCTTTTATTCCTCCTGTTTCCCTGGTCACGGGGGCCATTATTTTACATAGATAATCCAGGCTAAATAGCGCCAGGCAAATACCCGTATGGGTTACTCGCCTTTCTCCCTGCTATTTTGCAGGTAGCTTTTTAATAAAACCTCCATTATTTCATCCCGATCTACTTTGCATATCAAGTTGCGTGCCTCACTATGACTGGTTATGTATGCCGGTTCCCCTGAAATCATATATCCCACCAGTTGATTGATCGGATTATATCCCTTCTCCTGTAAAGCCTGGTATACCGTATGCAATATGGCACGAACTTTATTCTCATCGTCCCTTTCCAGTTTGAAACTAACCGTTTCACCTGGTAATTGAGGCATAGTCAACACCTCCCTCAACCAGAATTTCTCCACTACTCCCTCAAATTCCTGCGCTTTAGGATAAGGTTTTTTTCACCATTTTTCTGGCCTCAGCCAAAGCCTCAGAAATTTTGCTCTTGTCCCTGCCTCCAGCCTGGGCCATATCTGGACGCCCTCCGCCTCCGCCTCCAGCTACTTGAGCGGCGGCAGCAACTATCTTGCCGGCATGGAGTCCCTGCTCCAGCAAATCTTTGCTCACAAAACAAACAAAAGATACTTTTTCCCCTTTTATTGAAGCCAACATAACTATAGCCCGGCCCAGCTTATCCTTCAGCATCTCGGCGTTTTGGCGCAGGCTGCCCGGGTCTTCAATATCCGCCTCTTCAATCAAGATCCAGGCATCATTTAACTGGAAGGCCTTGTTCACCAGTTCATCACTGGAAGAACGCGATAAACGCTGCTGCAAGCTTTCGATCTCTTTCTCTTTTTCCTTCAGCGAGTTATGCAAATTTTCAATCCTTTTGGTCAGCTCCAGCGGTGAACTGCGCAAAGCGGAAGCCGCCTTTTTTATCTCGCCTTCCAGCTGCTGGAGATATTCCAGGGCATAGCTGCCGGTTATGGCTTCAATTCTTCTCAGTCCGGAGCCGATGCTTCCTTCTCCGGTAATTTTAAACAAACCAATTTGGCCGGTGTTTTGTACATGAGTACCACCGCAGAGTTCGCTGCTGTAAGTGTCAACCTGAACTACTCTTACTTCTTCCCCATATTTTTCTCCAAAAAGGGCCATAGCCCCCATTTCCCGGGCCTGGTTCAGAGCAGTTTCCGTGGTGGTCACGGGATAAAGCTTCCATATGGCCTCATTTACCATCTGCTCAATCCGGGAAAGTTCTTCATTACTTAGAGCCTTGAGGTGAGAAAAATCAAAGCGCAGGCGGGCGGGTTCAACCAGTGAACCTTTCTGCCGGGCATGTTCCCCCAGCACTTCACGCAGGGCCCGGTGCAAAAGATGGGTGGCCGTGTGGTTTCTGGCCGTATCCATCCGGGCCCGGTCATCCAGCTGCATACTAACCCCTTCGCCAGTTGTCAGGACCCCCTCTACTATTCCATAATGGAGAATCCAGGCGCTGAGCTTCTTAACATCCTGTACCCGTAGTAATCCTTCCTGTCCCTTTATAATACCACAGTCCGCCACCTGTCCCCCGCTCTCCGCATAAAAAGGGGTTCGGGACGTAATTAAAATCACTTCTTCGGCATTAAGCGCTTTATCCATCAGTTCGCTGCCTTTAATAATGGCCAGAAGCACGGACTCATCCCTGCTATTTTCGTAACCGGTAAAGCTGCTGGGGGCGATGCCCGCAAGTTTTTCCGACAACAGGCGCTCCTGTCCCAGTAAATCTTCCCCTTTGTTGGCCTGCCGCGCCCGTTGACGCTGCTCTTCCATACTCCGGTCAAAACCCGCTTTGTCCAGCGTGAATTGGTTTTCTTCCGCCATATCTTCAGTTAAATCTAAAGGAAAGCCATATGTATCATAAAGCATAAACGCTTCTTCTCCCGGAATTACATTATCACCCCGCTGCCGCGCCCGCTCCATTATTTCTTCAGCTTTTTTCAAACCATCATTCAAGGTAAGCAGAAATCGTTCTTCTTCCAAACGAATTACTTCTTTGATAAAATCCTGTTTTTCCAGCAGCTCGGGATAAGCTTCTTTCATTATGTCACAGACCACATCCACATTTTTATAGAGGAAAGAGCCCTCGATACCCAGGAGTCGTCCAAAACGCAGAGCACGGCGCAATATCCGGCGCAGAACATAACCCCGTCCATCATTGCTGGGAAGCACACCATCGGCAATCAAAAAACTGCAAGCCCGGCTGTGGTCAGCAATTACGCGGAAGGGAAAACCTCTTTCCCCCTGCTCATAGGCTTTTCCGGTCAGCTCTTCAATCCTTTTAATAATGGGGATAAACAAATCCGTATCAAAATTACTATCCACTCCCTGTAATATTGAACTCAATCTTTCCAAGCCCATGCCGGTATCAATACTGGGGCGGGGCAACGGAGTCATTTCACCGCTTTCATCCCGGTTATACTGCATAAAAACCAGGTTCCAGATTTCCAGCCAGCGGTCACAATCGCAAACCCCGATGCCACAGTCGGGAGCGCCGCAGGAATACTCGATTCCCCGGTCATAGAGTATTTCGCTGCAGGGACCACAGGGACCGGTATCCCCCATGCTCCAAAAATTGTCCTTTTCCCCCAACCTGACAATACGCGCGGGGTCAATCCCGCTTATTTCCGGCCATAAATCAGCCGCCTCATCATCATCCCGGTATATAGTTACCCAGAGTTTTTCCTCAGGAAGTCCGACCACCTCGGTAAGAAATTCCCAGGCATAGCCAATAGCCTCGCGTTTAAAGTAATCGCCGAAAGAAAAATTGCCCAGCATTTCAAAAAAGGTGTGATGCCGCGGAGTTCGCCCCACGGTATCCAGATCATTATGTTTCCCTCCTGCCCGGACACACTTCTGGGAGCTGGTAGCCCGAACATACTTGCGTTTATCCAGTCCCAGGAAAACATCCTTGAACTGATTCATGCCGGCATTGGTAAACAAGAGAGTGGGGTCATTGACCGGCACTAGCGAGGAGCTTTCCACCACGCTATGCCCTCTTTCTTTAAAAAATTCCAGAAAGGTTTTCCGGATTTCTGCACTGCTCCACACAGTATTTCCTCCTCTTTTCAACAAATAAAGATTGTTAATCTATTTTCTTGTAGAAAACCTCCTTTGTCAACTTGCTGGGGCTGCCAGTCGAAGAATTATTCCAGCTAGAACCGTCAGGCGTCAGTCGTCGGAGGTTAGAAGGAGAAGGGGATGTTCCCTGCTGCGACTTATATCCACTCCTACTAGCTTTCTACCATCTTTAAGAAAGCCCATTGGATGACAACCTTCAGAGCAGCAGCCAGGGGCACAGCCAGGAGCATACCCCAGATGCCCATCAGCTTGCCTCCGGCCAGCAGAGCAAAGACAATAAGAAGAGGATGCATGCCCAGTTTTCCTCCCATGATCCGGGGAGTTATAATATTACTCTCTACTTGTTGGATAAGAAGAACTGCCAGTCCCATGTATAGTGCGAGTTGTAAAGATTCGGAAAGAGCGATAAGCAGCGCAAAAAAGCCGCCCAAAAAAGCGCCAAAATAGGGAACTAAATCAGCTACACCGGCTACCAGGCCAATCAAGAGGGGGAATTTCACCCCCAGTAAAGCGGCGGCAGTTCCGGTAAAGATACCAACAAAAGTGGCAATTATCAGGTGACCTTTAAGAAATTCAATCAAAGCTTCATCTATCTTCTCCAGAACGGTTTTAATTTCCCGGCGGGAGGAAGGGGAAAAAAGGCCTAAGAAAGCATCGCGTATTTTTTCCCAATCATTAATTATATAAAAGGCCAGGATAGGGGAAAAAGCCAGAGCCAGAAATTTTCCCAAAAAACTATAAAAACCGCCCAGGAAATTCTCCAGACCCTCAAAGAGCTTGTTTTCTATCTGGTTAAGGTTTTCTTTTAATACCGGCGTCAGCTTGCCTAATTCCATCCCGTCTATGCTTTTGGCCATGTCCCGCGCCTGCTCGGCATAATCGGGCAGTATCCCCGCCATCTGGTCTAATTCCACAACCATGGCCGGTACAGCCAGGGAAAAGAATAGGGAAAAGACCGCCAGCAGCAACAGGTAGAGGAGCAAAATCGCCCAGACCCTTTTCAACCCCTTTCTTTCCAAAAAGGATATGGGGCGAAAGAGCAAATAAGCCAGAACGGCCCCCAAAAAGAAGGTGAGTAAGACTTCTCTGACCAGGAATAAAAAATAAATGGTGGCCAGGACCACCACAATAAAGAAGAAGTATCGATATATCTTACTATTGGCGGGCAGCATTTTTTGGCCTCCCTTTGCATTGCTAGAGAAGCTGGGAAGAGTTTTCCATAGCTACCAGGGTCCCATCTTCAGCCACTTCATAAAGGTTGAGCATACCTTTGCGGAAATTAAATTCCAAAAAGCAATTCCAGCAATAATATTGATCGCTGCCTACCCGGCCAACCTGCAAACCACCGCAGACCGGACACTTGATAATCATTCCTCTTGGCTCCCTTCACCAGCCAGAACTCCGCCCTTGACGCTCTTCCAGGAAACCTCCTGCAGGGACAATTCCATTCTCCCCTTTAAAATATCGTTAATGGTCCCGGAGGAAATCTCCAGGCCTTGAACCTGTTTTTCTGCCGGGGAGAGAATAAAATCGGAGACTATGCCCAGTTCTTTGCCCTGCCGGTCAAATACGGTATCTCCCAGCTTTTTTTCGTATATTGATAATTCTTCCCCATAGGCATAGGATTTAATACAGTGCAAATCCCAGATCTTTACTGCATCCGGAGTTAAGTCAAAATCATCTCGAAAGATAAGGCCGGCTTTACCATCTTCCCCTTTAACCACCAGGTACAGAAGTCCAAAATCATCCCCAATAACCGCCTTTTGCACCATCGCAACCACTTCTGCCCGGGTGGCTAAAAAAACAGGTAAGTGCTGAATGTTGCGCGTTTTCAATCATTTGCCCCCTTTGGCCTGAAGAACTTAAGCAATAGTTATTATTAGTTTGTCACAGATTAAGCTTTTGATACGAAAAGTTGGGTGATGTAAGGTGTGAGGGGCTGGTGTTGAACATGTGAAGCATCATATCGGGCACAACTGATGCTCCATGCTAAAATTGGTATAGGAGTTGCCGTTTGGCGGTTGGTCACTTTCCCGCGAGGGGAGGTGATGCCTGTGGTTACCTGGACAGGACTTTTTGGTTTTTGCCTGGTGATCGTAGGGATTATTTCCTTGTGTAGCAAACACAAGCAATAATAAAACGACCGCCTGAGTAAGGCGGTCAATCCACATTTAGGACTAGCCGCCACACAAAAAGCGGCAACTCCTTTGTTAACCATTATGATAGCATGCCCAAAAGCGTTCGTCAATCAAAGCTCTATGCCATGATTGTCCCCCCGCCTAAAACATAATCTCCCTGGTAATAGACTACACTTTGTCCAGGTGTTGCGGCCCGCTGGGCCTCTTCAAAAACAAGTTCCCAGATATCATCCTCGATATAGTGCAAGATAGCTTCCGCCTCCCTGGCCGCATAGCGAATTTTGGCCTTAACCCTGATGGGCAACTCAAAATCTCGGGGGCAGATAAAATGATTCTGTTTAAAGCGAAGCAGCTTGCTGAATAGTTCTTCATTCTCCCCCAGCAGGATCTGGTTTTTTTCGGGATCAATTTTGAGCACATATAGCGGACGCCCGGCATTTACCGCCAATCCCCGGCGCTGGCCAATGGTGTAAAAGGGAATGCCGCGATGCCTTCCCAGTACCTTCCCCGTCCGGTCCAGGAAACTGCCTTCTTTATAGCTTACCTGCGGGCGGATGAATTCCCGGTAATCCCCAGGTATAAAGCATACTTCCTGGCTTTCTTTTTCCTCGGCCAGCTGAAGATTATAGCAGCGGGCTATCTCTCGCACTTCTTCTTTCCTATACCCACCCAGGGGAAAGATGAGCCTGGATAACTGCTGCTGCTTTAGGCGATAAAGAAAATAGCTCTGGTCTTTGCGCGGATCTAGGCCTTTCATAAGACGGTGACATTGACTCTTGTCATCATAATCGATGCGGGCATAATGACCGCTGGCCACTTTATCGGCTCCTAAATCCAGTGCGGCCTTTAACAGCAAGCCAAATTTAATCTCTTCGTTGCATTTTACACATGGATTGGGGGTATGGCCCTGTTCATATTCCGTACAAAAATAATCCGCCACGGCTGACTGAAAAGCCTCCCGCAGATCCACCACCTTATGCTCTATCTTCAGTTCATTGGCAATCCGGGCGGCTTTTTCCCCGGCTTCCCGCTCCAGGTGAACCATGGTTAACCCGGTGACTTCATATCCCTGTTCCCGCAATAACAAAGCAGAAACCGTACTATCTATACCTCCGCTCATCAATATTGCAACCTTCACTCTACCGTCTCCCTGAATCATTTCTGCTATTATACCCTTTTCCATACTCTTCAGACAGTTTAGCATTTAAGCATCGGAAGAAACTGCGAAGCAGTTTCAACGAGAGCGCTGCCAAGAGGACGCGGGATTAGAACCCGCCGCCTGTTTGGTTAATAGGAACCCGGCTGCTTAAAGAAGCGAGGGACATCATTCACCTCGTTGCAAATAACTTGCTGTCTTGGCAGGGGAGAACATTTATTCTATAATGAGCTTGAGGTTTACCTGAAACTATTGAGAATATGAGGAGAAATACCTATGGATTTATTTTCGCTCGCCAATGAGGAAAAATTTAATGCCCATGCCCCTCTGGCCTGGCGTATGCGCCCTCGCAGCCTTGATGAAGTTGTAGGTCAAGAGCATATTATCGGGCCGGATTCTCCCTTGCGCCGGGCTATTGAAAATGACCGCCTGCAGTCTTTTGTCCTCTATGGTCCTCCCGGCAGCGGCAAGACCACCATTGCTCATATCATTGCCAGAACTACTTCTTCTCATTATGCCGCCATTAAAGCCGTAAGTTCCGGTGTTGGCGAAATACGCAAAATTGCTGCCGATGCCGCTGAGCGCCTTAGATACTATCAACAATCGAGCATCATTTTTGTCGATGAGATTCACCGTTTTAACAAATCCCAGCAGGATGTATTACTACCTTATGTAGAAGACGGCACCCTGATTTTAATCGGGGCTACAACGGAAAACCCCCTCTATGAAATGAATAATGCGCTATTGTCCCGCATGAAGCTTTATGTTATGGAAGCTCTAAACACCGACAGCCTCCGCCGCATTGTCGAAAAGGCCCTGGCTGACCCGGAACGGGGACTGGGAAAGCATAATATAAGTATTGATGAGCAGAGTATGGCCATGATTGTGCAGGCAGCGCAAGGGGATGCCCGTACCGCCCTTAATATCCTGGATACCCTGCATAATTCCTATAGCAGTAAAAACGGTAGTCTAAGGATTACCCCTGAACTGCTGGAGAAAGTCACCGGACGCCTGATCCTCAAGTATGACCGCAGTGGGGATTACCATTATGATACAATTTCCGCCTTTATTAAAAGCATACGGGGCTCCGATCCGGATGCCGCACTGTTCTGGCTGGCTGTAATGTTGGAAGGAGGGGAAGATCCCAAGTTTATTGCGCGCCGGCTTATCGTCCATGCCGCAGAAGATATCGGACTGGCCGACCCCTATGCCCTCACTCTGGCTGCTTCTGCCGCCAGGGCCCTGGAGTTCGTAGGGATGCCCGAAGCCCGTATTCCCCTGGCCGAGGCTACCATATACCTGGCTGCCGCCCCCAAAAGCAACAGCAGCAAAATGGCTATTGATAAGGCCATCAATACGGTGCAAAACACTCCCCGGATTATTGTTCCACCCCATATCGCCGATAGCTCTCACTCGCAGTCGGCATCATTGGGTAAAGGCAAAGGCTATAAGTACCCTCATGATTATGGAGGTTATGTAAAACAGGAATATCTCCCCCAGGAGATTAAGGGAATTACCTTATACGAACCGGGGAAAAATGGCTATGAGCAAAATATTCGGGATTTTCTGCAGAAAATAAAAAAACAGCCACCCCCATAAGTAGGAGTGGCCTTTTTGCCTTTAGCTTCCGCTTACTTCATCGATGGCTTTTTGTAATTGTGCTTTATTCTGCGCGCCAACAATTCTTTTTACTTCTGAACCGCCCTGGAAAAAGGCCAGGGTGGGTATACCCCTGATACCGAAACGAGCCGCCAGGTCCTGATTCTCGTCAACATTAACTTTGCCGATATTTATCTTGCCTGCATTCTCAGCGGCCAGGCTTTCTACCACCGGTCCCACCATCTTGCAGGGCCCGCACCAGGGAGCCCAAAAGTCAACCAGAACCGGCAAATCAGACTGCATTACTTCTTTATCCCAGTTATCCTGGTTGAATACCTTGATATCTGCCATATTACCCCTCCTAGCATTGTCTTACTTGATAAGTCTTCCCATCATATTGACGATCTCTTTCAGGTTTTCTTCCTGTTTTTCTTCATCCATGGCTTTAACAATACATTCCTGAGCGTGTTTTTCAAAAACAATAATACCCACTTGATTGATGGCCGATTTAACCGCGGAAATCTGGGTGAGAATATCCATACAATCCGCTTCTTCTTCCATCATCCGTTGTATTCCCCGCACCTGCCCTTCAATGCGCCTTAAGCGAACCAGGATGTTTTTGCGGGTTTTTTCATTATTCTTGGTCATCCTTTATACCCCCCATGGGTATTTTATATGATAAACAGCTTTTTGTTTTCTGTCAAGTAAAAATTTCCCTACAGGCTCTGCCCTCTAAAAAAGAGGATAGCCGTACGTATAAAGCTATCCTGGCAAATTTCTTTACTCTTTCCTACAATACAAAATAAAATACAGCCATACCCACACCCAAAGACAATAAGACCCAGATAAGGGTACGCAAAAGCTCCATTTTAACCTGCTGGCCCAGTTCTTCCATTCATTTCCCCTCCTTTTACTATTGATGCCCTTATTAGCAATTATACATACTACTTAATTCTATTTTCTTATGTTTCCAGGGCCTACTATTATTATGGTATCAGAAGCGGGAGTAAGCTCCTCGGATAGAAGACTTTTCTCCACCACTTTTCCTCCGCTGGTAACTACCCGGTAATTCCGCAGAATGAATCCTTTTTTCCCTTCCTGCTGAATTATTCTTTGCTGGGGTGAAAGACGATGATTAAGCTTAATCTGTACTTCCGGGTATACATCTTCCCGTTCGCTTAGCAGCGTAATCTCTTTGCCAAGTTCTGTCTGGCATCCATATATCTTTACCAGAAGAGTATGTTCACTCATACTGGTAGTTAAAAGCAACGGATACTGCAGCTTATTCTCCATTACTGAGTGCTTATCTTTCTCCTGCATACCGGCCTGTAGGCAAGCCTGAACGATAGCCCCCTTAATCTGGGCTTTGGTTTCACTGCCAACATCCATTGCTGCTTCGCACCCGGAGTCCATAATAGCCGGTAAATCCAATTTTTCGCCATGCATTATTATTAGACCGTTCAGCTTCTCCAGCAAAGCAGATGTTTCCGGGCTCAGATGGTTAATTCTCCTGGCACTTACAGCAATGACATCTTTGACGGTTTCAATGTCTTCAATCTTTACGCGCGGATGCACCTCAGTTGCAATAATTTCGATAGGCCCCAGTATTCCTTTTCCCAGTGCATCTGATATATGATTCATACTTGCATTCACATTAATCAAATAGCCATTCTGATGGGCCCGGTACTCAAGAAAATCGTGGTTATAGACAATCCTGGCATCAACCGCCGGCTGGTCATAATCTCTTTTTATCTGCAATACTTTTTCTAATACGGCTTCTTTATTCCAGGATAACACCGGTTTAATCTCCTGCCTCTGTCCTCTTGCTACACTGTGCTTGACCAGGGTTGCCACCCCCTGGCCCGGGAAGAGTTCCTCTTCTATTTTATCAAGGCTGGCGGCAATATCATAGCTGATTCCTATTTCTTCCATAGGCAGGGAGATTTCCTGCTTCCCTACTACCAGGATTAGTTTATCACTCCGGCTGGATGCCAATTCTGATTGTAGCAGAGCATAAGCTTCCTCTTTACTCATATCCGCCAGGGATATTCCCCCCAGCCAGAGATTTGATGGATAATAGTCCTGGTCCCGTGCGGCGAGGGCAAAGGAAACAATAAGCAGTGATGCACTTATTGCTATCACTGCCATTGAAATGACCTTAAGCCAAAGTTTGCCAGCATCCGTCATAGCTATTCTCCCCAATATTCAGTCTACCTCGCACATTGTGTAAGCTCAATAAACCTGTTATTTCTTTCTGCCAAATCCAAAATTTCTTCAGTAATCACTGTCTCCTGAGCAATCAGAACATTGCCAATAGCGTCTTTTATGTCCTGGACGAGTCTTTTCCCCAGTAAAAACTGACGCTGCTTCTGCTTAAAAAAAGCCGCTCCATCACTGCTTCCTGCTGGAGGAGAAGAGGTGGGAGCAGCCAGCGAAGTTGGTTCAGGGGAGGTCACTGAAGTAACGGCGACAGGAGAGACCAGTTTTTCAGCTTCAACAGCTTTCTGCTGCAATGAGACTTCAGGGCTCTCTTCTTGTTTTATAACAATAACATCAACCCCATAAGTCATTACTTGCTTAGCGTCAATAATCTCAATCTTGGACTCGTCTTCCGCGGTCCTAAATTCCAAACAGGCGATGGCTCCGGTATCTTCATCCACTATATACTCACTTATTACGCCAATTAAATTACCCCTGTTAGTTAATACCCGGTTTCCTTTTAGCTCAATATGGCGCTCCAGAAGCTTATTGGCATTGGCTGTTTCATTAATTGTAGTTAGCAGGTTTTCACTCTCTGTTGTAACTGCGTGTTCACCAATACCCATTACCGACTTGTAGCCCAGAACACGGGCACCATCATACCAGTTTCGATTGCTAACTAGAATAAAATCCACTTTTCCCTCCTCGGGGTTAATGACTAGATCCTTAACCTGCCCGATCTTTTTGCCGTCCAGTACCGAAAAAACAGGCAAGCCAATAATCTCCTGGGTCTTCTTCATAGTTCCTGCTCCCTTCATCTAATATCCCGAAATCCACTCCCGGTTAAGCCTGCATCATATCCGCAGTACCCGGAAGAACTTGCTGTATTCCGCCCTGAATCAATATTTTGCTATTCCCCTGCCTATTATTGTTGCATCTTATTATATCAGTCTACCCTCGAATTTTGTATTTTTAAATAAAAACAGCACTGAAACACTTATTTGCAATAAGCTTGTTCGCCTTCACCAGGTTGTATCCCAAGCAAGAAGTTTAAGCATCGGAAGAAACTGCGGAGCAGTTCCAACGAGAGCGCTGCAACGAGGGCGAGGGATTAGAACTCGCCGCCTGTTTTGTTAATAGAGGCCCGGCCGCTTGGCGGAGGAGATGTTTCACCTCGTTATAGTTGATTTTCGTCAATAAACTGATAAATATTTAGCAACTCTATACTCAAATTCCTCTTCAATTCGTCATCCATAGTGATATCCCATGCTTCCTCAAAACAAGTCGCAGCTTCCGGTAAATTCGCCGCTTCTTTATGTAAGAACCCCTGTTCAATCAAGTCAAATATTCTGGTATTAATGTTGTCCAAAATAAAAGTATCTTCTTCCTTAAAAGTATCCGCTTGTTCAATTTTAATTGACTCTTCATCGTGGACGGCTGCCGGTAAATCCTGTTCTTCCAGCAGCTCTGCTTCCGCCGCTGCTTCAAGGACTCCCGCAACTTCCTCATCGAGGATAGCTTCTCCTTCTTCAGGCAACTCTTCTATGGTCTTCCCGGCCAGATTTTCTACATACTCTATGTTTATATCCTCGTCCAGTTTCTCTATTATCTTTTCTGCCCCATCATCAGACAAGTCATTATCATACTCTGCCGGCTCTAACTTTACCGCTATCCCTTCTGCTATTTCTTCTATCTCTTCTTCTGTCTTTTCTTCTTTTTCTTCTGCCCCTTCTTCCGCCTCTAAGCTTTCTTCGACCTCTTCATTCTTTTCTTCCAGCTCTTCCGCAGGCAAGTCTATTCCTTCTCTACCCGTATCCTCCAACTCAAGTTCTTCCATTATATCTATTTCTTCCAGCGTTGCTTCTGTTGCCTCTTCTTCTATAGAACCCGCATCATCCAGGGCTTTTTCTTCAAGAGCAGTAGTCTCTACCTCGATTTCTGCATCCGGCGATCTTGATTCATCAATTGCGAGTTGCAAAGTTTCTGCTTCGCTCTCTTCCTCAGAAACTGCTGGCTTGACTGCAAGCTCCCCACTATCTTGTTCAAGCAGCTCTGCCGCAAATAATTCCTTCTCTCTCGTTTCTTCTGTCGTCACAGTTGATTCCAAGATTGGCACAGCTTCCGGTACTTCTTCAATCAAGCCGGCAGGTATTGAATCTCCTTCCAGATTATCAAAGGCTTCCACTCGTAAACCTGATAAATCGCTATCCAACCTGGTCTCGATAGTCTCCATAAACTTTTCCAGTTCAGGTCCGGTAACCAATCTGCCTTTCGACTGGGGAACAAAATCTCCTTCGTTACCTAACAAATAACGAGTAATAACAACAATAAGCAATATATAACTTAGAAAAGAACAAAATATACCCAATCGCACCACCGTAATGGGAAAGGTAATTATAATAAGCAAAGAAAGAGAGAGAATAATAGCCATGTTTCTTTTTCCCAATCCTTCTCTTCTTAAAAAATAAGCCATTATTGATCCTATTGGTAAAAAAATCAATAATACATAGATTATATATTCCCGCATACATTACCCCTTAATCCAAAGTATCCTAAAATAGCTTCGACAAGGATAAGTTATTTCCTTTAAAAAGATATTAAAATGCTGAAAAAGTGCCAGAAAGTAAGCAAAAAACTACTTGTTAATATCTTTGACATTATTTTATATTTTCCTTCTTATTTGCAGTGAGCAAAACCTAATTCTAAAAATCATGCTATAAGAATAAAAAGCAATTTCTATCCAAACGCATTTTCCCGCATATTAGAGAAGGCGGGCCCGCTTTGCGGACCCGCCTTCTCCTTCTTTTTCCCAACTACGCTTCCTTAAGTATTATCTGTCAATAAACCTGCTGGGGAAGCATTTAACATGATGGTATTTAGCTGACCAGAGCCAGGTTTTTTACCTTGATTCCCATAGCTGCAAAATGCGCCTGTATGGCGTTGCCATCTTCTACTATTCCCTTCCTAAGCTCTTCGTTGAACTCCTCCAGGCTCAAGCGATGGGTTTTGATTATCGGGAACTCCATAAGCTCCAGCTCTTCAAGGTAGATTGCCGCTAAATCATTTTTGCCTTTGGAAGCTATGAGGCCCTGGCGTATTTCCTCGTTAAAATCCTCCATTGACAGCAACTGGCTTTTCACTACGGGAAAGTCCAACTTTTCCAGTTCTTGAAGATAGCTATCATCCACTATAAGATTCATACCTGCAAAACCTTTATTGTCTATCATGTGAATCCCCCCTTTACTGTTTTCCCCCAATTATCCTTTTTCCTCTCTTCTCTCTTTTTACCCTTTCTCAACAATCCGGCTTGCTTCCCCAAACAGGACTTCTTAACATACAAAGCAAGCAAGAAACATGCCAAATTGATTGCTGCTCTCCCCGGGTAAGAGAAAAGCCGCCAATCCTTTAGTTTAGACAATATTCCTCTTTTTTCCAAGACTAAGGTGTCGTTTTTATTCTCCGATAATAGGAAAGTCGTTACAGGCCATGTGCAAAAAAGTGCATACTATCCATAACTTATCGGCCCTTTCCTAAAATAGGAGAATAATAGGAGAATAACGGAAAGATAATTTACATGAGTAGTGAGAGGTAACAAGCAAATAGGGTTTTGACGCTGAAGGACACTGACCCTGCGGGTGTCACTATTAAGGTTAGGAGCATGGGGATTAATTAGAAAAAAGTGGTAGGAGTATTATAGAGGTCAGGGAAGAAGAGCAACCGAAGCTATTCCAGGCCGTATTTACCTAATTTGCGGTACAAAGCGGAACTGTGAATACCCAGCATCTTGGCGGTTTGCTGTTTGTTTCCCCCACTTTCCTGCAAATACTGGATTATCATTTGCTTTTCTATCTTCTCAATGATCTGGGGGAGACTGCTCTGCCCGTCATCCAGTATCTCGATTTTAGCGAATTTCTTATCCTTGTTTTTCTGATCCAGAGAGGGAAAATGCTCGGCTCGGATTACTTGCTCGCGGCGCATTACCGCCAAATTTATGGCTCTTTCCAACAGGTTCTCCAGTTCCCGCACATTGCCGGGCCAGGAATACTCCCGCAGTAAATCTATCGCTTCTGGCTCAATCCCGGAAATATCGGTCTTCAAACACTGGTTTATTCTATGGATCAAATCATTAACCAAAAGAGGAATATCATCCATTCGCCTTCTCAAAGGGGGTATATTCAATCCTACAACATTGAGGCGATAGTAAAGGTCTTCACGAAACTCCTGTTTTCCCACCATTTCTTCTAAATCGCGGTTGGTGGCGGCGATTACACGGACATTAATGGCTATAGGCGTGGTTCCTCCTACCCTTTCCACCACTTTTTCCTGTAAAACCGTTAAGAGCTTGGTCTGCATGGTCAAGGGCATATCACCGATTTCATCCAGGAAAATAGTACCCCCTTTGGCCAGTTCAAATTTTCCCGGTTTCCCGCCCTTTCTAGCCCCGGTAAAGGCGCCTTCTTCATAGCCAAAAAGCTCTGATTCCAGCAAGTTCTCGGGCAAAGCCGCACAATTTATTCTTACGAAAGGCCAGTTTTTCCTTTCACTGCCATTATGAATGGCCTGGGCAAAGAGTTCCTTGCCGGTACCGCTTTCTCCGGTAATGAGAATCGTAGATATGCTGTAAGAAAGTTGCCGGGCCATGGATTTTACCACCAGGAACTCCTGGCTGCAACCGACCAAATCATCAAAAGTCCACCTGGCACTATATATCTGGCTGACCTCATCCCGGTACAGGCTTAACTCCTTCTCCGTTTCCTGCAGTTTCTTGGCCAGGATTTTAGCCCCGGACATATCCAGGAAAAGGCTGTGCCCGATAGCTCCTATTATCTCGCCATGCTTTTTGATGGGGGTACGGGTAACAATGGTATCCCGGCCCCGGATAGGCCATATATCCGCATTATCCACCCTGCCGGTTTTCAGTATCTCTATCATCTTGGAATGAGGCAGGATTTCCAGTACGTATTTGCCTATTACCTCCTCTTTTTTCATCTCCAGAATATCCAAAAAGGTCTGGTTCATTACCGTAATATAACCTTCTTTATCAACAATTACATAGGCCATATGAGGACTTTCTATCAAACCCTCCAGAATAGCGCTGAATTCCTTCTCCGTTTCCTGCAGTTTTTTCATAAGAATCTTGGCTCCGGACATATCCAAAAAGAGGCTGCTGGCAATGGCCCCGATAATTTTCCCGTTCTTAAAAATCGGCACCCGGGTTACTATGGTATCCCTTCCCTTTATCGACCAGATGTCCGCCTTGTCCATGCGGCCGGTCCGCAAAACCTCGGGCAGCCCTGAGTTAGGGGTTATATCCAGAATATGCTGTCCTACGACATCTTCTTTTTTCATCTCTAGAATATCCAGATAGGTTTGGTTAATGGAGCTTATTAATCCATCACTGTCAACAATCACATAGAACATATAGGGGTTTTCAATCAAACCCTCAAGCAAACTGGTAATCTCATTAACTGTTAGATCTGACACAGCCATTCACCCCTTTACCACTGCTACATAAACATGTAGCCTGTATGACTTACCAGGGTTGTAATGACAAGTGCTGCGAAAGCAACTAAAAATCCTGTTGCATACTCCCGGTCTATTAAATGTATTCAATGGCAACCTCGATTTTCCCTTTTTCCAGGTAAAGCAAAGCATAACTTCCTTTTTTATCTAGACGGGGGCGGGAAGGGCTTCCGGGATTAATCAACCAGATACCTTCGATTTGCTCACAGAAAGGAATATGGGTGTGGCCAAACAAAACCACATCGGCACCCAGCTCCAAACCCCTATAATAGAGAGAATTTACGCTGCCTTTTACCCCGTATTGATGCCCATGAACCATATAAAATCGCTTTTCCTCTAAATCCAATATGCGCTCGGCCGGGCCGGATTCATAAAAATCACAATTGCCGGCCACAGCATGCAGCATTACTCCCCCCAGATGATAAGCAATTCTTTTAGCATCGCTTAAGAAATCCCCGGTAAAGAAGATTTGATCCGCTTTTACCAGTTTTAATTCCCGGCAGATTTTTTCAATCCTGCCGTGGGTATCACCTATAACAGCGATTTTCAAAAGAATTCCCCCTTAGCTGCCAGGTAGTGTAGTTAAACTTTTAAGTACTCCCCTGAAATAATCTTTCTATCAGCGGGCGGGCTTGCTCTAAAGCCTTTCCCCGGTGACTTATAAGATTTTTAGTCGCTGATGGCAGCAGAGCAAAGCTCTGGGTATAGCCCCGGGGTATAAAAAGAGGGTCATAGCCGAATCCTCCTTTTCCCGCCGGCACCAGAGCTATTTTCCCTTCACATCTTCCTTCCACCGTTTGCACATTCCCCTGGGCATCACTCAGGGCAATAACGCAAACGAATCTCGCCGTCCTCTGGTCTTCCTCTATCATTTCCATCAGCTTAAGCAGCTTCTGGTTGTTCTCTTCATCACCGGCCGATTCACCGGCAAAGCGCGCCGAATAGATCCCCGGCTGCCCCCCCAGGGCATCAACTACCAATCCCGAATCATCCGCCAAACATACTTTTCCGCTGGCCCTGGCTGTAAATACCGCTTTTTTTATAGCATTTTCCGCAAAAGAATTACCGTCTTCCTCCACCTCGGCCAGGGAGGGTAGCTCTTCCAGGGTAATAATATTCAGATCCAGCTCACGGAGAATCTCCTGCAGTTCCAGTTTCTTCTTGCGATTTCTAGTAGCCAGCAACAGTTCTCTGGGCATTTCTCTAGACTCCCAATATGCTCTTTTGTAAAGCAATAAGTTCCTGAATACCTTTTCCCGCCAATTCCAGCAGTTGGTCCAGTTCCGCCCGGCTGAAAACGGTCCCTTCAGCGGTTCCCTGAATTTCTATAAAATCGCCGTTCCCGGTCATTACTACATTCATATCAACATCGGCCTGGGAGTCTTCAATATACTCCAGGTCCAGAACCGGCATCGCATCGACAATACCAACACTTATAGCCGCTACAAAGTCTTTTACCGGGATAGTCTCAATAATTCCCTGTTCCTTGAACTTTTTAAATGCCAGGTAAAGAGCTACAAAGCTTCCGGTAATGGCTGCGGTTCTAGTTCCCCCATCTGCCTGCAAGACATCACAATCTATCCACAGGGTGCGTTCACCCATTGCCTGCATATCCACTACTGCCCGCAGCGACCTGCCGATCAACCTCTGAATTTCCGAAGTCCGCCCGCTAATCTTTCCTTTACTGGCCTCCCGTTGGGTCCGGGTTTCGGTAGAAGAGGGCAACAAGGAATACTCAGCGGTAACCCAGCCACTACCTTTGCCACGAAGAAAGGGAGGGACCTTTTCCTCCATCATGGCCGAGCACATTACCCGGGTATCGCCAGCTTCAATAAGTACTGAACCGTCCGGGTATTTCTGAAAACCAGGAATAATTCTTACTTTACGCATTTGATCATTGGCTCTGTTTTGGGGTCTTTCCATAAGTTAACCTCCACCTATTTAAAATTTAATTTTAAGAGCAGGAATCTGCTACTCTTGTTGATATCTTCCCCATAAGCATCAATCAAGCTGTTTCATGCCGCCAGGCCCAGGCACAACAACCAATGGCTCCATTGTACTGAGGCCGGGGCAGTTGGTAGATTGCAGACCCGGTCTCCCGGGCTATGATTTTGGCCAGGGCAGAATTCAAGGCTCCGCCCCCGGCCAGAATTATTTTCTTGCTGCGCAGGCGATTGAGCATGGCGGAAACCCGGCGATAAAGGCTGTAGTTTACACCGGCAGCCAGGTGGGAGACGGGGTGCCCTTCAACAATCCGAGCTATTAACTCGGTTTCTCCAAAGATTGCACAGGTAGCATTCAATTCCACCGCTTCCTCACTAAAAGAAGACAGTTCTTCCAGGCTCATACCCAGCACCGCAGCCATATTCTCCAGATAGCGCCCCGAGCTGGCGGCACAGCGGTCATTGGTTAAAAAGTCAAGCATCTGCCCTTGCCTCACTTGTACTACCTTGGTATCCTGTCCTCCGATATCCAGGAGGGTAAAATCCTGGAGGCCGCTCTGCCACAGGGCCCCATAAACATGGGCCTGAATCTCGGGAATTTGTTCCGCTCCCGCTATTCTCACACTGATCTTGCCATAACCGGTAGCGATTATCCGCTCCCGGCTAAAGCCCAGTCCGGCTAAATCAACCGTCATTTCTCCGTCTGCTATTCTCCCGCAATTCCGGTAAAAGGATACTGTATCATAAAGGCTATGATTAATAATCTCTTGACCATCCATTTCAATTATTTTTATCGTTCTGGAACCCAAATCTATTCCTGTAATTGACATTTCCCTCTCCTAAATCCAAGATAAAATATTTACCCTTTATTTCTTCAACATACTTACAAAAGACTCCAGGCGCATCCTGCTTCTAGCATCAACTTTTCCCGGGCGATCCCCTTCCATGGTTAAGAATGGTATTTTAAGCCTTTCCCGAAATATAAGATCTTCTATCTGGCGAAAGCAAAAAGTCTGGGTATAATGAATTACGCCCTGTACATCTCTAATAGCCAGCTGTTCTTCAATATCCTCCAGGCGGGCAAAGGCCCCATAGGGATAAGTATAGTGCAAATACTGCTCAATAATATCTTGGCTTTCCATAGGCATGGAAAATTGCCTCTGGACTTCATTGAATACCACCCTGGCCCCCATATGTTCCAATAGCTGGTGCAGGTCCGTGAAAATAGGGGGGACTCCGATATAAGCCAGGCGAACTTCTTCTTTAATAGGTCTTCGTTTTCCCGCTTCTTCAACAAAGCTTTGCAATTCAGCTTCGAAGAGATCCGGATTACCGTTAAAATCGCTGGAGCAAAGTAAATAATAGTGATTCTCCCGACCGGTAACCAGGTTATCCCGCCAGGTCATCCGGTCTATCTCCCGGCACAATGAGCGGATTTTCTCCAGCCGGGCCCGGGCCTTTAAAACCTCTTCCATATCTACCTCAAAGAACTGCATCAACTTGTCCACCTGGGCTTCCAACTGCGCCCGCTCCCGGTCGAACGGGAAGGCAAAGGGAATTATCTTCTTATTCCTTAATTGCAAGGTTTCCATAAGCGCCTGGGTATTGCTGCAATCCCCATGCATAACGGCAATTAACGCTTCCATATCATAATCCAGACCGGTGGCATAGAGTCCTTTTATCCAGCCACAGCAGTTGCGGGGATAGCCTTCTTCTTCCGCCAGGTCTACCATAGACTGGGGACTTGAAGAATTAATGAAAACATTATTCAGGTCCACCGGAGTCTTCCCTGCCGCTAATATCACCTCTACCGGAATGCTGGTGGTAAAGCCTACCCTGCTCATTTTCGGCACCTCAATCCCAATCCAGCTTGTGAATTTCCTTTATTATATCACCCATCAAAAGTCTCCCCACATTAAAGAAGGAATCATCCTGCCCGCTGACATAGAATTCGTGCCGCGGCCTTTTGCCACTGTTGTTAAAAAGATCCCGTTCCCCAAATATTTCCTGTAATTCATCAATAGTCTCACAAGAAGTATCCACCAGTTTAAGCTTTTCGCCAGCAAATTCACTGATGGCAGTTGCCAGGAAAGGATAATGGGTACAACCCAGAACCAGGGTATCAATACCCTGGGCGAGTAAAGGCCCCAGGTATTCTGCTACCGCTTCCCGGCTTTCGCTGTTGTTCAACTTACCGGCCTCCACCAGGGGAACAAAACGAGGACAGGCCGTCTCAAAAACCTGAAACTCTGGCTCCAGTTCCTGAATCTCCCGGGTATAAGCCTTCTTGTTTACGGTGGCTTGCGTAGCTGCCACTCCTATTTTTCCATTGCAACTAAGCCTTGCTGCCGACCGGGCGCCGGCTTTGACCACTCCCAGCATAGGCAAGCTGTATTCCTGTGAAACCGAGGGAAGGGTAACCGAGGAGTGGGTACCACAGGCTACAATAATCGCTTTTACTTGCTTACTTATGAGAAAGGAAATAATCTTATGGGCATAATTAAACAGCTGTGTTTCCGATTTGTTTCCATAAGGTACATGAGCTGTATCTCCAAAATAGATAAAGCTTTCATCAGGCATTTTTTCCATCAAGGATTTTACTACCGTCAATCCCCCTATCCCTGAGTCAAAAATGCCTATGGGCTTGTTTTTCCCCAAAATCTACACCTCTTTTTGTCTAAATCAAGCAACAATGATTTCATAAATAATTTATCACTTTCGCCGCCTATATTCTATTCTATATTATCAGATATATTGCTATGCAAATATAAGCGGGAGACTCCACAATATAAGAGTCTCCCACAAATCCCTGAGCATATCAAGTGAATCATCGCCTAAAAATACTTTACTGACTCACTTTGATAGGAGAAGAAAAATCCACTTCCCCCTTTATTATATCTATTTCTCGACCATCTATCATGAAAACCAGCTGTTTTACCGCCGGGAATTGGGCCAGAGTTTGGCAAACTGCATCAATCATCTGTTTTTCCTCGGTCCCGTTCTCCAGGCGGCGGAGCTCAGAACTAAAATCCAATATACAAGTCCCATCGGGTTTCAGATTTATGTCCAAAAGCCTGGTTCCTTCCGGAAATACATTACGATAAGCCGGATTATCTGAACCCTTTAAGAGTTCTTGCATAGTACTGCGAGCGATACCCTCTGTCCTGGTTATTTCTCGCCTTTCCATTACCAACTCCTCTTTATCAGCTTGAGCAAAGTACAATTTTATACTGATGCTCTCGCCTTTTTCCCGGGCGGGGATAAGTTCTTCCGGATTCTTCTTGACTTCCTTCTTTGTATTATCTTCCGGGGCCAGTTTTATGAGGTCTTTCCACGCTTTCAGGTTTTGCTCGGGAGCTATTGAAGAACAGCCACCGCTTAAAAGACAAAGCACCAGAAGTATCACAGCCAGAATACTAATTACTTTGCTGGTCATAATTGCCTGCCTCCCCTCTTAATTCCTTTTAACAGAATACGAAAAGGGGAAGAAAATTATGACCTGTAAAAAAAAAGAGAACACATATGTGTTCTCTTATGAAGGAGGAGTTATTATAACAAATCAAGGATTTGTCCGTCCTTGATTTTGCCTTCTCTCCAAAAAGATTCTAGCAGAAGTATAGGAAAGATGTCAACTTATTACGGACAATTTAGATAATATATTATTGACTCCACTGCAAAAACCCCTTTTGTTGCATAATGGTTGCATAAAAATACAAGGCGCTGGCGAAGCCTGTTTCGGAACGACACGGGGGTCGTTCCCTACACATCCCCCCTCACCCCTCACTTTTCTTACTGATTAGGGTTTATATTAAGCGGAATTTTTGATAATCTGGTAGTGCGAGGTAAAATCTTAGAGGAGGTCGATAATTTTGCGTTACGAAGGAATGGTTTACCGGCCCCCCAGTGAAGCCCAGAGTCTGATTATACAAGCCACTATTGGCTGTCCCCACAACCGTTGTACCTTCTGCTCCCTGTATAAGAATACGAAGTTCAGGATACGCCCGGTGAAAGAAATAAAGGAAGACCTGCAGATGGCCCGGGATTATTATGGTGAATACATTGAATCGGTTTTCTTTGCTGACGGTAATACCATAATAATGAAAACCGAGCAACTGCTGGAGATTTTCGGTTATACTCACAACCTTTTTCCCCACCTGAAGCGCATAACCGTCTATGGTTCCTCCCGTTTTGTGAACAAAAAGAAACTGGAGGATTTAAAGCGGCTGCGGGCCGCAGGCTTGAAACGGATTCATACCGGTATGGAGAGTGGAGATGATATTATCCTGGAAAGGATTAAAAAGGGCACCAATTCTCAAGAGATTATCAACGCCGGTTTAAAGCTGAAAGAAGCGGGTATTTCCGTAAGCGAGTATTACCTGGTAGGTATTGGGGGAAGAGAAAGAAGCCGGGAACATGCTCTCAACAGCGCTCTTACCTTGAGTGCCTTCAGCCCGGATTTCATTCGTTTAAGAACTTATGTGCCCATGCCGAACACCCCCCTCTATGATGATTATCAGAACGGAGTTTTCGCCCTGTTATCACCACACGAGGCTTTGCGTGAAGTGCGTCTGCTGATTGAAAACCTGAACTGCGATAATAGCCAGCTTTTAAGTGATCACATCAACAATTATTGGAATGTATACGGGGTACTTCCGCAGGATAAAAACAAAATGCTGGCAGAATTAGACCGCGCCCTGGCTATTGACGAATCCCGTTTCCGGCGCCCGGAGCGAGGCCGGCTTTAGAAGTTTATCATTAAGCCACCCTCTCCAGCATAGGTGCCGATGGTTGCGCTCATATCTGAAATTAAAACCGCCTCTTGCTGGTACTGGGAATTAATCTCCCAGGCCAGCTTATCGGCATCTTCTAAACAATTGACATGACTTATTCCCACTATCCTCTGCAGCAGCGAGGCACCAGCCAATTCACCTACCATGGCTAACAAGCGCTTCATGGCTTTTTTCCTTCCCCGTACCTTTTCGACTATTTCCGGTACTCCCAGCTGGTTGCCCCTTAGTATAGGTTTAATATTGAGAATAGTCCCGGCCATACCCTCAAATTTACTTAGACGGCCACCTTTAACCACATTCTCCAGGGTATCCAGCACAAATATAACTTCCCGGGCAGCTCTAATCGCCGCCAGTTTGTCCAGAACTGCTTCCAGAGACATCCCCCGGGCCGCCATTTGAGCGGCCCTAATAGCCATAATTCCTGTCCCCAGGGAAGCCGTCAAGCTGTCAAATACCTTGACCTTGCTGCTGTTCATCATATTACAGGCCATTTGGGCAATCTGGCTGGTACTGCTTAAACCAGAGGAGAGGCTGACAAATAGAACCGCTCCCTTTTCTCTAATACCCTGTTCAAAATACTTTACGAAGGTCAGCGGGTCGGGAGCAGAAGTCTTGGGTAAAGTGGCGGATGACGACATTTTCTCCGCAAAAGTCCGGGGGCTTATTTCAAATCGATCCAAATAGGTCTCTCCATTGGCAAAGGTAACCTTCAAGGGTATCATTTCAATATTGTACTGTTCGAGTAGCTCCTGGGGCAAATCACAGGAGGTATCAGTGATAATCTTAATCCCCACAGCCGCCGCTCCTTCCTTGCCATAACCGGCATTATTGTTCCAGTCCCGCTCCCGGTGGAACGATATAGACTTCCTCTCCCCGGAAATCAAAATAGTTGCTGAGTTTCCAATATACTCCCCGGCTTAAACGGGTATCGGCCTCCCATTTGAAGTCAATATAAGGGACATCTCCCTTAAAGGTAATCTTTAGTTCATGATCGAGCTTCATTTCCTGCAAATCGTGAAAACGCAGTTTTATGGTTCCGTCTTCCTCTTCAATATAACCCATAGCCAAAAACGGGCAATCTTCTACTGTTATAGGATTAACATCATTACCCAGCCTGATGACATAAGCTCCGTCTTCCTTCTGGATATGGGCAGCCAGTATGTTTAAAATATTACGCCGAAACATCTCGGCCTGGCCAAAATACCATTTGCCGTTTTTCCGTATGACAATCTCTTTAAGATCCAACCCTGCGCCTCCTTTACCAAGTCCTTCATTGCAATTAATTTAAGCATCGGAAGAAACTGCGGAGTAGTTTCAACACACCGCTGCAACGAGGCGGGTGATTAGAACCCGCCGCCTGTTTTGTTAATAGGCGACCGCTTAGCACCCTGCGGGCACCACTGATGTTCGCTTCGCTCACTATTAAAGAAGCGGGGGGCATATTTCACCTCGTTATATTGTTTCCCTCTGCTCCTGGCAAATTCCTTTTTTCCGGCCAAGCTTTTTCTCAGACTTAAAGATTATTTGCCTGCTTGAAGCTTAATGATTTCCGGTATATTTCCTCTATTTCCTTATCACCGATTTCCCGGTTCCCCGTCATCAAGCCAGCCAGGGCAAAGCCGTGCTTTTCCCCCAGACGGCGCAAGTATTCGATAGTATCCAGAGAAAGCCTGCTGCCAATGCTAAAATCCCGGCAATCACCTTCCAGGGCCAGGAGTATCGTCTCGGACAGGCAGCCCAGGTTAACCCCGTCACGATAACCCAGGTTGGGGCCAAAGGCTACCGGTTCCGGGTAGCTGACCAGGCCTCCTTCAAGAACTAAAACATCATCCCGCTCCCGAACTTCCGGAGCCACATCCGCTGGCCGGGCTACGTCACAGATTACCGCACCCGGCTGCAGGTGCCGGGGATATACCACGAATTCGGGGGAGTTGCTGGCTGCTACTATCATATCGCATTGGGGCAAGCTGGCATCAATATCCATGCTGATCTCCAGGGGAAATTCCACCGCCAAATCCCTACAAACCCCTTTAATTAATTCCAGGCTGCTGCCATCAGCCCGGCGCAAAGCTTTTTCCAATTCCAGGCTTCTAAGCTCATCTTTCTTTCTACAGATGTTAATAAGGCTATCCAACCACTCACCCAGCCCGCTTAGAATTCCCTGGCATCTTCGCTGGTAGGCCAGAGCCAGCATTTCAAGCGTTAGGGAATTGAGGCGGTTCCTGCTGCTGCGCGGATGCCGGGGATTCCCCAGCAAAGCTATATTAGTGATATCCTGGGACAAAAGAAGAGCACAGGCCCGCCCGATGGAACCGGTAGCCCCCAGTACCGCCCCCCGAGCACTGGAAAAGTTGATCCTCATTTTACGGGCACCGGCCAGAAGAGCCTCCATAGCCATAAGGGTGGTAAAACTGTTGCCGCTGGTAATAGCTGCACCTTGTCCGGTCACCGCTCTTCCCCCACGGCTTACCACGGAAGACAGAGCCCCCAGGCCGACTATTTCTGCCCCCAGTTCCCTTCCCAGCTCTACCGCTTTCATTATAACCCCCAGGGTTTCTTCCCGGGGAAGATTCATCATTTCCCGGGCGCCAAAAGGCACCCCAATCAACCAGCCCTCCACCACAGCTCCGGTACGTGAGCGCAAGGCCGGCATATGGCAACATATTCCAACTCCCCGGAAAGAACTCTGCCACTCCAAAAAGCGGTATAAATCCGGGCGTTCGAATACCTTAAAAGAAGGATTATTGGCAATAACATCCTCCGGAGCCGGGTAGTGAATAATGAAGGCAAATTTATGGCTGATCTTTTCCTCCGGACTTAGAGGAGAAGCCTTTACCGTTCGGCTGACAGCTCTATAATCCGTAATCCTTACCGGCGGAGAATAGTCTCCCAAAAGATAGCCATAGAGCAGTGCATAATCACGGTATTTCAATATCTGGCAGAGCTTATCCAGCGCGGCCAGAACATAATCCATTTCCTCCCGGCCAATATTAAGACTGGGCTCTAAACGCAAAGTCATGGAATTATTTAAATAGGGAGCCAGGCGAATCTTAAAAACATTCAGCAAAAAGCCGGCTAAAATAATGGTGAAAGCTCCCTGGTCGACCATAAAGGCCATATCATAGGAGCCACAATCATCCAGCTCCTGAAACTCCAGAGCCAGCATCAAGCCTTTACCCCTCACCTCTTTTATTACCTCGGGGTATTTAGCCGCCAGTTCCTGTAGTTTTTCCAGGAGATAATCCCCCTTGGCGGCCACTTCTTTGATAAGCCGGCGGTCATCCTCCAGAAGTTTATCCAATACCGCCAATCCTATGGCACAGCTTACATTATTGTTGGCAAAAGTGGAACTGTGCAAGAAACCAAAGTCATCATTCCAAACTTCCTCGGAGCTGAGACAGACCCCCAGAGGGAATATCCCTCCACCCAGAGCTTTAGCCAGCAGCATAATATCCGGCTCGACCTTTTCATGCTCACAGGCAAACAAGGCTCCGCTGCGGCCTAATCCAGTCTGAATTTCGTCAACAATGAAGAGTACCCCGTACTGCCGGCATAGCTGTTCAGCTGCCTTGAGGTATCCTGGCCGGGGAACAATAATCCCTCCTTCTCCCTGTACCGGCTCTACTATAAAAGCCGCTATTCGGTCACTCTGCTCATCCAGCACCGCTTGCAAAGCTGCTGCATCATCATAGGGGATATATATAAAACCCGGAGCCGGAGCCCGAAAAGGGCTCTGGTAAGAAACCTTGCCCGTAGCCGACAGCGAGCCCAGGCTCTTACCGTGAAAACTGTTATATGTCGATAGTATTATCTCCCGACCCGTAGTAGAGCGGGCCAATTTAATGGCAGCTTCCACCGCCTCGGTTCCACTCTGGCAGAAAGTACAATAAGCCAGCTTTCCCGGCGATACAGCAGCCAGGGTGTTAGCCAGCTTCAAGGCTTCTCCCGGCAAAGAAGGCTGCACCAGGCTGGGCAGAGCCTTTTTTCTCACTTCCTCCAGCTTAGCCCAGATAAAATCCGGATTATAGCCGAAAGGTACAGCCCCGAACTGGGCGATAAAATCCAGGTAACGTATCCCCTTCTCATCTACTAGATAGCTACCATCTCCCGATAGATAGTTTTTATCCAGTTGAAAGCTTTTAAAAATCTTATACAGAGTAGGATTAAGCAGGTCTTTTCGCTGGTTCATCCATTTCACTCCTTGTGCACGCTTTTGTGCAATATAAACGATTACATATATTGTATTGATTTAATAGGCCCTGTCAAATTCCAACTCTTGTTTTTTTACGCCAGGATACGACCAGGATAGATATCGAAGCAAATCTGCTCTATTTATTTTACCCTTTATCCCTGCCAATATTTAGCTTATGCTAGTAGCAGAGAAAAAAGCCTGCTTCACCGTTACCGGCAAAACTGAGTGCCGGGATGAAGACAAGCTTAAATGAAAGAGGAGGAGTTATATATGATAGAAGAGGTTATTCCTGGTATTTTCTGTTTGCAAGTCCCCCTGCCGCGCAATCCCCTGCGAGCCTTGAATGCCTATCTCATTAAAGGCCAGGACCGGCACCTGCTGGTCGATACCGGCTTTGACTGGCCGGAATGCAAAAAGGCCTTGCTGACTGGTCTGAATAGCCTGGGAGTCACTCTATCCCGGGTGGATTTTTTCATCACCCATGTCCACGGGGACCATTCCGGCCTGGTCTGTGACTTGCTTACCGGAAATTCCAAGGTTTATGCCAGCGAAACCGATGCCCAAATACTACGAAAAACCACCACCAGCGAGTACTGGCAGGAAATCGATGCTTTCTTTGAAATGAACGGTTTTCCTCGAAATAAATCTAAAAACCAGGGAAGCCGGATAAAAGGATATATCTCCGGCAGCGAGATGGATATTACTTATGTCCGGGAAGGGCAGCTGCTGGAAATAGGTCCTTACCGCTTGCGCTGCATTATGACTCCCGGCCACACCCCCGGCCATGTTTGCCTCTACGAACCGGAGCAGAAATTCTTTATTTCCGGTGATCATATCCTGGGGGACATCTCCCCTAATATCACTGCCTGGCCGGAGATGGAGGATGCCTTGGGCAGTTACCTGGAAAGCCTGGGAAAAGTTGAGAAAATGGATATCACTCTCATCCTCCCCGGCCATAGGAGCCTGATTTGCCATCACCGTCAAAGGATAGCTGAACTCAGGAAACACCATGAAGCAAGGCTTCAGGAGGTAAGGGATATACTTAAGAAAGGAGCTATGAGCGCCTACCAGGTGGCCAGCTTCATGAGCTGGGATCTTGACTATGAATCCTGGGATGATTTTCCTATGTTCCAAAGGTGGTTTGCTACCGGAGAGGCCATCGCTCACCTAAAACACCTGCTGCACTTAAAACAGGTTCAAGTGAATAAGGGAGAGGTACTTCTGTTTTCTCTTTGAATTACATATTTTTCTGCCCGGCGGGAAATAATAAAGCCATAAATTGAGTTGTTAACAGGCTGCTCCAACTCCAAATACTTGTAAAGGAGGATCAAAATTGGCTGAAAATGAAGTGGAAAGCCGGGAAAAATATGAGCTGGGAAGTTTTGAATTCCTTAAAACCGGATGGTGGGTCTGGCATATTGTAGCCATTGTGGGGATATTTTATCTTGGATATCTATTCGGCGGCTCCATCTTTTAACCAGGCAAGGCCCCGGAAACATAGTCTAAAACAGGGCTGGACCATGAGCTAGCCCTGTTTTTGCTGTGGAGTCATGTTTCAATGCCATATTTTTTTATTTTTTTGTACAGGGTAGAAAGGTCAATTTCTAGTTGCTCGGCCGCTTTGGCCATGTTAAAGTTGCTTATTTCCAAGGCCCGGGCTATCAATTCCTCTTCAAACTTCTGGCTGGCTGTTTTCAAGCTTTGTAATTCTAATGGAGCTTCGCTGCTGCACCGGTTTTGCAGGAACTTGAAATGGCGGCAATCCAGAGAACGGCCGTTTTCCATATCAGCCATAATTATTGCCCTCTCCAACATATTCTCCATTTCCCGGACATTCCCAGGCCAGTGGTATTGCTCCAACAATTTCAATGATTTGGGAGAAACATCAGCAATCATTGTCCGCAGCCGGGGGTTCAACTTATCAATAAAGTGTTGTATTAATACAGCAATGTCTTGCTTGCGCTGGCGCAAAGGGGGCACTTCCAACCTAACCACATTAAGCCGGTAATATAAATCCTCGCGGAATTTCTTTTCCTGAATCAGTTGTTCCAGACTCCGGTTGGTAGCAGCAATCACCCGGACATTTACCTTGATGGGATAACTGCCTCCCAGCCGCTCAATTTCTTGTTCCTGCAGTACTATCAGCAGCTTGCTCTGCATGGAAAGCGACATTTCTCCTATTTCGTCAAGAAAGATGGTACCCCCATGGGCCAACTCAAATTTCCCCGGTTTGCCTCCCTTTTTGGCTCCGGTATAGGCACCTTCCTCATAGCCAAAAAGCTCAGCTTCCAGCAGATTCTCCGGAATTGCGGCGCAATTGATGCGCAGGAAGGGAAAGCGTGATCGGGGGCTGGCATTATGGATGGCATTGGCAAAGAGATCCTTGCCCGTGCCGCTTTCACCCGTAATCAATACGGTTGTAAAAGGATGATTGGCAATTTGCCGGGCAAATGACGTGAGCATTTCCATGCCTTTATCTTTGCTAACAATATCATCAAAAGTATATTTGGCGGTATAAAGGCTATCCACTTCATCCCGGTACATATTCAACTCGGAAAGAAGATTCTCCACTAAATTTTTGGCATCCCATATGTCGGGAAAGACACTGTAGGCGAAGGCCCCAACGGTTTCCCCATCCTTGATAATTGGTATGGTGGATGCAATCATGTTATGCCCGTTAACCTTCCAGTTATATCCTACCATAGCCTTTCCTGTCGCTAAAATGGTAAAAACCCGGGTATGGGGAGTAATTTCCTTTATGGGCTTTCCTACTACTTCTTCCTTGGAAAGATCCAAAACCTGCAAATAGGTTTCGCTTACCGAAAGAACTTTCCCCTTGCTATCAACGATTATGGCGGCCATAAATTGGTTCTGGGTGAACAAGCCCTCTAAAACACTGCCTATATTCACCTTTCATCCTCCTCTCTCCCGAAACAGCAGCAAGGTTTTAGCTTTATCCTTAACCTGAACATATATTGAACTCTTATTCCAATCCTGTATATTTCAGTATATCAGTCTTGGTCGATGCTGAGAATGACCCCGAAACTGCCCTACGCTAAGAATTGCGTCATAAGTAATTGTTTTGCCGCATAAAAAAGCCAGGCAGAAATGGGAAGTGAAAACACTTCCCGCTTCCATCATTTCTGTATTTCTGTTCAGGGCTACTATAATAAAATTTGCTTGCTAGAATTATGCTGTTATATTTTCCTCTCTTGATTTGAATATTTGGATCATCAGGATCCATTATGATATTTTGTTGCTGCGGCGCCAAATGCCCTGGGCCCGGGCCGCTTGAATCAACTCATCCCTGAGCTGGGGATGAGCCAGGTTTATTAAACCTTCCGCCCTTTGCCATACCGACATTCCTTTCATGGCAAATTTCCCATACTCAGTAACAATATAATGGGCTACTGAACGAGGATCGGTTACAATAGCTCCTGTCTTCAAAGTGGGGACAATTTTGGACTCCAGCTTTCCTTCCCGCTCACTACAGGAAGGCAGGCAAATGAAGGATTTGCCACCCCGGGATTCGTAGGCCGCCAGGACAAAATCCAGTTGCCCACCGGTGCCGCTAATAATGCGGGTACCCACCGATTCAGCGCAAACCTGCCCATAGAGGTCTATTTCAATAGCGTTGTTAATGGTTATCAGATTGTCATTTAAGGCAGCTATCGATGGCCGGTTGGTATAGTTTACCGGATAGCTGGCACAAAGAGGATTATTGTCAATAAAATCATAAAGCCGCTGGCTGCCCACGGCAAAGCCATAAACCATTTTCCCCGGATCAATGTTTTTCTTCCGTCCGGTCAAACGTCCTGCCTCGTACATATGCACATAGGCATCAACCAGCATTTCCGTGTGACAACCCAGGTCCTTCAGGTCGGACTCCGCAATCATTTTACCTACGGCATTGGGCATACCTCCGATACCTAACTGGACACAGCACTCGTCTTTCATTTCCTCGATAATAAACTCTGCGGCTTTTTTATCTACTTCGGAAGAAGCCGCATCCGGCAACTGGGGAAGAGGCGGGTTATTACCTTCAACAATATAATCAACTTCCGAAATGTGAATAGATTCTTCATATCCCCCCAAACAACGGGGAAGCCGGTTATTTACCTCCACGATAACTATTCTGGCCCGCTCACAGACCGCCCTGCTGTGGGAATTCTGCGGTCCAAAATTGAAATATCCATGTTTATCCATGGGAGCTACCTGCAACATAGCTACTGCCAGAGGCTCAATGTGCTCGCGGACATAACGCGGCAGCTCCGAATACCTTATGGGGGAATAATATACCGCTCTCTCGCCGGCAATTTTGCGATCCATAGCGGAAAGATGCCAGGAATGCCAGACAAATGACTCTTCTTCCGGATCCACATCCACTACCCGGGGACGCCTTAAAGTAAGCAAGGTCCAAATCTTTACATCCTTAAGTTCCTCTTTCCTCCTGGCCAGGGCTTCATCCAGCATCACCACCTGGCCGCACATGGAACCATAATCAATCCAGTCTCCGGAATTAACCACTTTTACAGCCTCATCGGCCAATACTAATTTCTTGCGGTATTCATTTGCATAATTCATATATAATTAATCACCTCCTGATGCATTGGAGTGATTTTCTCCGGATTATTTCATTAGAGTAAGACAATGACATGCATTATCATGGGGACGGTCATTTTGTCGCATGCACCCACATCCTATAGCACCGGATTTTTGGAACAGCTTTCCTCCAAACTTATGGCTCAATCTTATTGCTTCTTTTCCAAAAACCGAGTTTTTCCGCTTCTTTAATCAACTCATCCCGGAACTGGGGATGGGCGATTTCTATGAGCCTTTCAGTTCGTTTCCAGATAGACTGGCATTTAAGCAAGGCCTTGCCGTATTCGGTTACTACATAATGAGTCATTTGCCGGGAAACAGTGCAAGCCGCACCCGGGGTCAAAAAGGGCTTGATTTTGGATTGTAGTTGGCCACTCTTATCTTTGTAGGTGGACGAGGTGCAGAGAAAGCTCTTGCCGCCGGGAGAGTGATAGGCCCCCAGAACGAAATCCCACTGGCCCCCGGTTCCCGTTATCTGCCTTGGCCCCTGCATTTCCGAAGCTACTTGCCCGTAGAAGTCAATCTCCAGGCAGCCATTGATGGAAATTACATTGGATAGTTGCGCGATAACATAGGGATTATTGGTATAGTCCACCGAATAGGTCGCAATCATAGGATTATGATCCATGAACTCGTAAAGCTCTTGCGATCCCAGGGCGAAAGAGCATACCATTTTTTTACGGTCAAGTTCCTTTTTGGCACCACTGATGCACCCATTTTTCCACATCTCATAATAGGCATCAGCCATCATCTCGGTATGAACCCCCAGATCTCTTAATCCGGCTTCGGCAATCTTTTTGCCCAGGTAGTTGGGCAGGCCCCCTATTCCCAACTGGATGCAACAACCATCATGAATATCCTCCAAAATGTACTCGGCAATCTTCATTTCTGCTTCGGTCGGCTCCAGAGGTACCGGGTTAGCCATCAGCTCGTTTTCCCCTCTGACCACAAAATCAATTTCGGATATATGAATCTGGTTGCCATTCCCGCCATAGACATAAGGCATGTTTTCGTTTTCTTCTACGATAGCGATTTTAGCGTTTTCCAGAACAGCTTCACAATGGGAAGCATTTATGCCAAAATTGAAATACCCGTACTTGTCCATAGGACATACCCTCATCATAGCTACATCCATTTCCACTTCACGACGCCGGTAGTAGCCTGGTACTTCATGATATAACAGCGGGGAAAAACTGCAGATACCCTGGTCGGCCAGTTTGGCGTCAAAGGCGCTGTAATGCCAGCTATCCCACTGAAAATGCTTCATAGTAGGATCGCTTTGCGGAACCTCGGGAAAAGGCGGGAGGGAAATCCCGCTTCTGATATGAACATCATAGAGCTCATCCTTTCTCTTGGCCAGGGCTCTATCCAGGGCTTTGGGATAGCCGTTAAAGTACATGTAGTCCACCCAATCACCTGATTCAACTACCTTTACGGCCTCTTCCGGGGTACGGAACTTGGCTTTGTATTCGCTTTCGAACATCTGCACACTCCTCCTTTTTTCTATGCTTAAGTGAAGTTAGCGATTGGTAGGCTTCTTTTACCCACAACGCAAACTACCTTGCATTTTAATTGGATAAACTTCATTCCTATAAGGAATGGTGATTGGTTTAAAAAGGAAAGAAACGGGAGTATATCCAGGTACTAAAGTGATACGCTAAATATTCTCTTTTCCCCTCCACTTCCGGAACACTCCCGTTGCTTAAAGAAAGAATATATTATAAGGGGATTACTTTCCCTCCCGGGAAGTCAATATTACTTTACCAGTCTTTGCTGGATTCTTCTATCCTATAGGCTTGCTACTAATTCCTAAATACATCACCGGCAATTACTATCTTCTGAATCTGAGCCGTTCCTTCAAATATTTGGAATATCTTGGCGTCGCGAAAATATTTTTCCGCCAGGTAATCTTTAGTATAGCCATAGCCACCATAAACCTGAACCGCATCGGTACTGACTTTCATAGCGGCCTCGCCTCCCCAGTACTTGGCCAGGGAAGCCATTTTGGTGTAGGGAAGTCCTGAATCCTGGTTGCTGGCTGCTTTCTGGTAGAGTAAGCGGGCGGTTTCACAAAGTACGGCCATTTCCGCGATAATAAACTGAATACCTTGAAAACTGGCTATGGGTTTGCCAAACTGCTGGCGTTCCTGGGCATACTTAACCGCACACTCAAAGGCCCCCTGGGCAACACCGGTAGCCATGGCCCCCACCACCGCACGGGAAATATCCAGGGTCTTCATTGCAATTTTAAAGCCGTCCCCTTCTTTGCCCAGAAGGTTTTGGGCCGGTACCCGCACATCTTCGAAAATAACCTGGGTGGTATTGGAACTCCTGATTCCCAGTTTGTTTTCCGGCGGACTGGTGCTGATTCCCGGGCTGTCCCTATCCACCATGAAGGCACACATTCCCTTGTAACCCATTTTCTTGTCCAGAGTGGCAAAAACGGTATATAGATTGGCCACCCCACCGTTGCTGATAAACTGCTTGGTGCCATTGAGGATATAATAGTCGCCATCTTTGACACAGCGGGTGGAAATCCCCCCGGCATCAGAACCGGCACCTGGTTCGGTCAGGCAGAATGCGGTTAAGGCTCCTTCCATCATGCGGCCATAAAACCACTTTTTTTGTTCATCGCTGGCAGCCACATAAACCGGGTCGGGGCCCAGCAAGGTACTGGCAGCCAGGGTGGTTCCCAGCCCAGCATCGCCGCGGCAGATTTCTTCAGATATGATGCACTGTCCCAGGTGGTCTATCCCCGGTCCACCATATTCAGCCGGTACTCCGCAAGTCATAAGCCCCAATTCTTGCAGTTTTTTGACTGTATCCCAGGGGAAAGTATGATGTTCATCCCATTCCTGGCAATAAGGCAATATTTCATTATCGGCAAAATCCCGCGCCATCTTCCGAATCATTTCTTGTTCTTCACTCAAACGAAAATCCATTCTTTCTCCTCCTCCCAATTTATATAGGTTTTTTAAGCATCGGAAGAAACTGCGGAGCAGTTTCAACACAGCGCTTGCAACGAGGTGGGGGATTAGAACCCGCCGCCTGTTTTATTAATAGGAACCCGACCGCTTAAGAAGCGGGGGATATATTTAACCTCGTTATAATATAATCTTGATTCTATTGCAAAAAGTTATTAATCTTCATTGGCTTGTATAAAATATACCGCAGTCTTTCCGCTCCCGTCTGGCTTAAACATCTCTGCTCCATAATGAAGCCATAGCCATGCCGCCGCCGACACATAGCGAGGCCCCGCCCAGGGTCTTACCTTGTTTTTCCAGTTCATAATACATGGACACAATAATTCGCAGGCCGGTGCATCCTACCGGGTGACCCAGAGCAATACCGGAGCCATTGAGGTTGCACTTATTCATATCCAGCTCCATTCCTGATTCCTCTTTCAACATCCGGCCCACTCCCAGGAACTGAGCGGCAAAAGCTTCGTTAATCTCCCAGTAATCTACATCCTCAAATTTAATCCCGGCCTGTTTTAAACACTTGGGAATGGCTACCGCCGGCCCCAGGCCCATCACCGGAGGTTCAACTCCTTCACCGCAAATGTTTACCAGCTTCATCAAAGGTTTAAGCCCCAGTTCCTTGGCTTTAGCCCGGGACATAACTATGGCGGCAGCGGCACCGTCATTGATTCCCGAGGCATTGGCCGCGGTTACCACCCCGCCTTTTTTAAAAGCCGGAGGCAATTTAGCCATGGTTTCGATACTGGCATCAGGTATCATGTGTTCATCAGTTTCATAGAACTTGCTGCCTTTTTTGCTCTTGATTTCCACCGGGACTATCTCCCGTTTGAATGTACCATCCCTTACCGCCCGGGTAGCTCGTTGATGGCTCAGTAAAGCCAGTTGGTCGCATTCTTCCCGGGTAATCCCGTATTTCTCGGCCACATTTTCCGCAGTAAGACCCATATGTCCGGGTACCTGTTCATCTATAAGACCATCATAAAGCATAACATCCTCCAGACTGCCCGGTCCTAAACGGTAACCCATTCTTCCTTTGGGTACCAGATAGGGACAGTTGGTCATGCTTTCCGCACCTACTACCAGCGCTATTTCGGTTTTACCCAGCATAATGTTATGGCAAGCTATTTCCAAAGCCCGCATGGCTGAAGTGCAGTTCTGGTTCACATTTACCGCACCGCTCCGGGCGGGAAGCCCCAACCTGATGGATACCTGCCGGGCGGGCAAAGATCCGCAGCCATGGGGAAATACTTGGCCTACGCATATTTCATCAATTATATCAGCCGTTATGCCTGCCCGAGCGATGGCTTCCCGGCCTACGGTAAGGGAAAGCTCCCGGGAGGATACATCTTTAAGGCTGCCCATAAACCTGCCTATAGCCGTACGGCAGGCGCTAACCATTACAACTTCGTTTAGTTCCATTTGATAACTCCTCCTTATATTCTTATTCTATTTGCCTTTAAATTCCGGCTTGCGCTTTTGCAGGAAGGCATTCATCCCTTCCTTCTGGTCTTCAGTAGAAAATAGAAACGACCATAGCTTTTGCTCAAACACGAGACCGGAAGGCAGGTCTACATTTTCGGCATAATTCAAACACTTCTTGGCTGTCCGCAGGGCTACAGGCGAGCGAGAAGCAAAAGTACGAGCCATTTTCTGTGCTTCTTCCATCAGCTTTTCCCGGGGTAGCACCATGGTCACCAGACCAATCTTAAAAGCGGTATCGCTATCAATGGGGCTGCCGGTAAACAATAAGTGACGGGCCCAGCCCATGCCAACTATCCGTGTCAACCTCTGGCTGGCTCCGGCTCCGGGCATTATGCCCAGGTTGATCTCCGGCAAACCGAAACGGCTCCCTTCAGCCGCCAGGCGGATGTCACATGCCAGAGCCAGTTCACAACCCCCTCCCAGGGCCAGGCCAGCAATAGCAGCTACAACCGGCTTGTCACAATTGGCTATTTTGTCAAAAGCCTGGTGAACCAGGGCCACAAAAGACTCGGCCTGCAGGGTGTTAAGCCCTGAAATATAAGCAATGTCTCCGCCGGCAGCAAAAACCTTCTCTCCCCCGGTAACTATCAGAGCCCTCACTTCGTCATCAACCGCAATCTCATCCATTAAGACAGATAGTTCCAGCATCATCTGATCATTGATTCCATTCATGGTTTCCGGGCGGTTCAAGGTTATAATTCCTACCCCCGCTTCTTTCTGAAACAGCAGAGTTTTGAGCTCCATAATGTTTCTCCCCTTTTTTCCGTTTTATTTATAGTCGTAAAAGCCTTTTCCGCTCTTTACTCCCAGATGCCCGGCCCGTACCTTCTGTTTTAGAGCCAGGGAAGGCCGGTACTTGGAATCACCGAATTCCTGCCAGAAATACTCGCAAACCATAAGCAAAACATCGATTCCCACCAGGTCACACAAAGCCAACGGCCCCATGGGCATATTGGCCCCAAGTTTCATGGCTTTGTCTATTTCCTCCGCCGAAGCTACTCCATCCTGGAAAGCCATGGCCGCCTCATTAATATAGGGAACCAGGATACGGTTGACTATGAAGCCGGGAAACTCCCGCGCCAGAACCGGCTCTTTCTTTAATTTCTTGCATAGCTCCACTATGGCAGACGATACCGCTTCACTGCTCTCAGCTCCGGGTATTACCTCCACCAGTTTCATAACCGGAACCGGGTTGAAAAAATGCATGCCAACAACCCGATCCGGCCTGCCGGTAGCAGCGGCTATTTCCGTAATACTAAGAGCCGAGGTGTTGGAAGCCAGGATAGTGTTTTTCGGACAAATCTCATCCAGTTCTTTGAATACCGCCTTCTTAACCTCGATCTTTTCTACTATCGCCTCGATTACCACATCACAATCTTTAAAATCAGCCATACTATTGCCAGTGGACAGATATCCCTCTCTTTTTTGCATTTCGCTTTCGTCCAATTTGCCTTTTTCCATCGCCTTTTTCCAGGCCTTCTTGACAGCTTTCAAAGCCTTTTCAATTATCGCGGTTTCAATATCCACCAAAATTACCGGAAAACCCGCTTCAGCAGCGACCTGAGCTATTCCAGCTCCCATGGTACCTGCTCCCAGGACGCCAATTTTCTTAATTTCCATAACTTTACCCCCTTACTTTATTGCATTCGATTGAGCTTCTTAGAGCTTTCTTCGCCTCCTCTCCTTTATTATTATTGGCATATTTTGGAAAATTCGCTTTGATTATTGCTTGTCAAATTATATAAGCAAATACCATGCCAATAATCTTATAAACGACACAAACCGGCAATAACAGGGGGTTTACGAGGTAGTATAAATTAAAATAGGAGGGTAAGCGTTTGGAATTTCGGCCAAATACTCACCCTCCTGTTGGGGCTTTATGATGCTAAAATATGCCTCGGGGAAGGGTTTTGGCCCTTTGGCCAAAACCTAATGTGCTATTCTACGTAATAAAAAGTCTGACAATAGGGAAGTCGGAACGCAATGGAAACACGGGTATCGGGAAACCGGAAGCGTTAAGACATGAAAACGGTTAATGAATTGATGGAGGTGGCTTTGTTGGGGTGATTAAGGGGTGAGTTAAGTTGCAGTGAATTTATCCTGATTGCAAACTAAGTAAAAAACAAAGGAGAGGAAGCGAGAATGACTGGTAACAAATTTAGCGGGATTGTGTGGAATTGTTCCTGTACAATTTTTCAAGAAAAACATCCAGTGTTAAATCTGCTTGTTCCAATATGCTTTTTAATGTTCCCCGTGCAACTTCCCGATGCATGGGTATAATGGTTGTTCGAATCGGATTGCCTTGTTTAACATATTTTGCATGACTTCCTTTTTGCGAAACCTTTTGAAAGCCAAGGCCGGTCAATACCTTGATAATATCATTTGGAGGAAGCAGGGGATATTTTGAACCCATTAGATGGCAACCTCCAAAGTTGTAATAAAGGTTTGGCGTGAATCAATATCTGGTTGTTCATCTTCATAATAAAGTTCCAGGGCTTCACGTAAATTTTGCAGTGATTCGTCAATTGTCTTACCTTGTGAAGCAACATTATTTTCTAAACATTTGGCTACATACCATGAATCTTCTTTTTGAACAACCACAGTAACTTTAATATTCATCTTGTTTGCACACCCCACTTTACTTTTGCATTATTATAGCATATTATAATCAGCCCAGTAATATGCGATAAATAGGCAAAAACAAAATCAATGTCTCCCCGTTTACCCCTATTTGCTCTGTTTGCCCTTAACCAAGTGACAACGGAAAGCACGGTGCATGCCCCTTTTAGGGCGATATTTCAAAAACTGGTTATTAACCGCCGCACCCGCCTAGTGGAAAAACTAAAATAATTTTTTCAAATGATCGTCCATTATCTTATCCACTCCCGCCATTTCACCCCATCGCTACTGATTTCTGCGGCATTTGATATAGCTAAGCTTATTTAATCGGCAAAAACGATCCCTGTCCTTATCTTCCACAACACTTTTTATACTTTTTACCATAAATTTTATTTCTTGATTTATAATATTTAATTATATATAAAATAACCAATAATATTGACACATTGTCCGATTATTCATATAATAATTACGAAGTATTGGGCGAGATGGTGTATTTATATGAATTATGTCGGCATTGATATTGGATCAACCGCCGCTAAAACGATTGTTTTTAACGGGGAAAAGGTAATTGCTTCTTTCGTTATGCCTACCGGTTGGAGCAGTAAGGAAACTGCCGCACGTATAAAAGGCCAATTGGAATCTTTGGGGTTTAATGTGGCATCCGCAGATATAAAAACGATCGCCACCGGTTATGGACGCATTTCGGTTGAATATGCAGATATGGTTTTGACAGAAATCACCTGTCATGGCAAAGGTGGTTACCATTTGTTTTCTCAGGACGGCGTAATCATTGACGTGGGAGGTCAGGATACCAAGGTTATTACCATAAAACATGGGACGGTCTCCAACTTCTTGATGAATGATAAATGCTCAGCCGGCACTGGCAAGTTTATTGAGATTATGGCCAATCGTCTGGCAGTTGATATTGACGAGCTTTTCAGCTTGGCTGAAGGCGGTACGCCTATTCCGATTAGTTCCATGTGTACGGTCTTTGCTGAGTCGGAAATCATTAGTCATATTGGAGCTGGACAGCCAAAAACAGATTTGGCCGCTGGTATCGTACAATCTGTAGTATCCCGGGTAGCTCTACTGGTTGAACGGCACGATATAAAGGGTATCTGTATTTTAACTGGGGGATTAAGTCATAACCAATACTTCAGAAAACAACTTGGCAAGAAGCTAGGCCGAGAGGTTCATACTCATGATCTGGGTAAATATGCCGGTGCGTTGGGAGCAGCGCTTATAGCGGCAGATAAATTCAAGCATTAAAGTGAGGCAGTACGATGTTAAATCTACCTGAAAATTTTAAAAGTTATTCTGAAGCCCGCCAAGAAGGTTTTATACGCTTAAAAGGATTAAAGGAATCAGGCAAAAAGGTGGTAGGAGTGTTTTGTTCTTATACTCCTACTGAGCTAATTCTGGCGGCTGATGCGGTTCCCGTTGGCTTATGCGGAGCCAGTGAGGACCCCATATCCTATGCAGAAAAAACCCTACCCAAGAACCTGTGCCCGCTTATAAAATCCAGTTATGGTTTTGCTGCCTCCGATACGTGTCCCTATTTCTATTTCTCGGATTTGGTAGTAGGAGAAACAACCTGCAATGGTAAAAAGAAAATGTTTGAATGGATGAATGAAATCAAACCCACCCATGTTATGCAGCTGCCTCCAGGGCGCACCAGCGGTACCGCACTGGCTACCTGGCACAGCGAGATGCAGCGGCTAAAAGATGTTCTGTCCCGGACATTGCAGGTCGAGATCACCGATGATAATCTGCGCCAGGCCATTCATCTTAAGAATCGGGAAAGGAAGGCCATTCTTGATTTTTATGATATAGGCTGTCTAAAGCCCACCCCTCTTTCCGGATATGAAATCAACACCCTGATCGATAGCAACACTTTTCTGTTTGATACCGAAGAAAAGATAGCTATATTGGAAAAACGAACAGCTGAGTTACGAGAGGATTATGAGAAAAACTTTAAGGGAAAATCCTCCCGTCCGCGGATCTTGATTACCGGTTGCCCTACCGGAGGTGTACGGGAAAAGATCATCCGCCGGATCGAAGAACTAGGAGCCAACATTGTAGGCTTTGAAAACTGCTCGGGGCCGCGGGAACAAAAAGATATGGTGGACGAAAACAAAGACCCCTTGCTGGCTCTGGCCGAAAAATACCTGCGCGTAAATTGTTCGGTAATGAGTCCAAATCCCCAACGTATCGAGGCAATGGATGAAATGATAGAAAACTACCAGGTGGACGGCGTGATCGAGGTGATCCTTCAGGCCTGCCATACCTTTGCCATTGAATCGAGTCGGATAAAAAAGTTCGTAACCGAGCAAAAGCATCTGCCCTATCTTTGCCTGGAAACCGATTATTCTCAGGGCGACACCGGTCAAATAGATACCCGGATCAGCGCTTTTTTAGAGATAATTACGTAGTTGAAAACCAGATACATGAAGAAACGTAACTTGGTGAGGTCCATGCCCTGGTGGGTGAAAACGGTGCGGGCAATTTAACTGCAAAACTAAAACTTTATCCTCCAAACTGTGTTATCCTTTAGTTTATTAACCGTTCTCTTCATGCAATTGTGCCCTATGAATCTGCTGCCTTCTGATTTGTTCAATAATTCTGCTATAGCCTGGCCATAGGTTTGGTTAGAACTCACCTCAATCGGATAGGACCTTGCAAAGCCGTGCTTTTCCAGAGATACCGAGGTCTTGCCGCAGATATGGACAATACAACCATCCAGCTCATCACTTGTCTGAAGCCGCTTTAACAAATTCAGGCTGGCAATACCTGCTATATCTTTGTACATCTTGGGCCCAACCATGTCAGCGGTGCCGACCACATCAGCATAGGATATGATCCTTGCCCCCCTTTTGACTGCCTCAAGGATATAACGCAGCATGATTTCCTCTATTATACTTAGTACATCGTCTATCGCTTCCCGGTTCTTTTTAACAGCTTTATATAAGACCATGGGGTCGAGAAGAGAAGTTGTGAGAGTAAAGGGTCCGCTCACATTAAGAGCCACTACTTCCCCGCTTTGGGTCAATGTTTCTACTGCATCAAGCACTGATTTAATTCGGCCCGAGTTAAAATCCACCATTTTCAGATCTTTAAGCTGCTCAATGCTTTCATATGAATATGAACTGATTCTGGGGCCTGAGCTTGCATTGCCGAGATTCACCCGGGCGCCCAGCGCTTCGGCCTCCACCGTCAGGCAAAACGGCAGCATGCAGATGCTGTTCCGCCTATTAAGCTTAATCGCCAAAGCCAACCGCGCCATTTCCTGAGTGTCACTGTGAAGATCAGGAAAATGGAATCCTCCCTGCTCTACAATCTCCCGGGGTATTTCCAGTTCATCCCGGCCCGCGCAGACAAAGTTAATACCGCTGACGCTCATAAAACCCCCCATCTCCAGACCAGATAACTGACAGCATATCCCTATTAAGATTGCTGCCGATTATACATACCCGGCTTGAGTTGCCCAAGCTGTTATCATTAATAGTATATCTTCCGTTGACATAGTTGAATTCCAGAGCACCGTCATCACCCTCTATAAATCCTTTGGCTCTTACAAACATTCCCAGTTGCTTGTTCTGCAGATTATCTAAAATATATTGCAGGTTCCAGGTTAATCCGCTCCGAGAAAACCTGAAACGATGTGTACCTGGGTCATAGAATAACTCCTCCAGGTATCTATTCTTTGACCGGAAACCTCATATTCTCGATAAACATCTTTTCAAACCCCGGACAGGATTCGAGTTCTACGTAGTTAACCTTTTGTGCTGTTTCCTCCATACGACAACGGGTGCTGCTTGACAGCAGTGCCATAACCGCACCGGCCTTGGATGTGTTGCCCACAAAAGTTATGCGGTCGTGCCAGCTTTCAGGAAAAAACCCCAACCGAATCAGACTGCTTGGCTTAAGATACGCACCAAAAGCTCCTGCAACATAAACTTTATTCACCCTGCTTTCATCCAGCCCGGTCTCTGTCATCATGGTTTTAATACCCGTGACTATTGCACTTTTGGCCAATTGCACCTGCCTGATGTCAGCCTGGCTGACAAATATCCCGTTGGGGCAATTATCTGAAGACGGTATCAGCCAAAATCTTCTTTTTCCGGTTATATCATCTATCTGGCCGGACAGAGGGTTGTGCGGATAGACCCCCGCAAAGTTATTCCTGGCAGCAATTCTTCCGCTGGAGTTGAGCAAACCACATTCCAGCATAACCGCCACCAGGTCTATGAGACCGCTGCCGCATAAACCAAGTGGCGGGGCATTGTCTATGGTCCGCCATTGTACTGATTTATCCTGAATCCATACCTCTTCAACCGCTCCCCGGGCGGCGCGCATTCCACAGGCGATATTCATCCCTTCGAGTGCTGGCCCAGCCGCAGTCGAACAGGCTATGAGCTTCCCATCCCGTCTGAGGACAATCTCACCGTTGGTGCCCAAATCCAAGAACAGCAAAATTTCTTCTGCTCCATCCATATTACTGGCGATGATTCCAGCGACAATATCAGCCCCCACAAATCCGGAAACTGACGGCAGGCAATACAAACTCGCAAAGGGTGACACCAATAAGCCAAGGTTGTCTGCCGCTAGAACTTGTCCCTGTCGAAATACCGGATGATAGGGTGCTCTTCCTATTGATGCCGGGCTGACTCCCAGCAGCAGGTGCAGCATTACCGTATTGGCTGCCACAGCGATTTTGTAGATATATTGAGAATCTATACCGCTTCGGCGGCAGAGCTCCGAAATCAGTCCGTTAAGGCAATTAATAATGAGACCATTTAGCTTATCAAGATTGTTCGAGCCCTTGCCGGCATACTGAATTCTGCCCAGGACATCCAAACCATATTGGGTTTGCGGATTGAGGGCTGAAGCTACTGCTAGTTCGCTGCCATCATCAAGTTTATGAAGCGAAGCTACAACCGTGGTGGTGCCAATATCGACGGCGACACCGTAACAATGTGCTATTGTATCACCATGCTCCAACCCGATAAGTTTGTTGCTGGCAACGATAGCGGTTGTTTCAGGCTTGAACTGGGCAATCAAACGGAGAATATCAAGGGAGTCCGGAACAGATTGTTCAATGTTCAATTGCTGCAAGATTTGCTCAATCAATGATAATTCCTGTTCATTATATGTTGAGGTTAATTGATATTTGCTAATTTCGGCTTCGATCTTAAAGTCGGCGAGCATTCCTTTTTCCAGTACCCTGAGGTCTTGGGCGGCATTTTCCACCGATAATTCAACCTCGCCCCGCACCAGGCAATGACAGGCAAGGCGAATTCCCCTTTTAAAGTCTTTTGGTGATAATAACTCCATTTCCGCAGGACCGGGAGGCAGACATTCCCCACTAATAATTAGGACCCGGCACTTGCCACAGGTGCCATTACCCGCGCACGAGCTTTCCAGTTCAATACCGGCATCATCCAACAGATCCATAAGCAGTTGTATTTCGCCATTGCTGCTGCAAACTACATGTACCCCACTCAGACCATCATGCTGTTCACCCAAGGCTTGATACCTCCCGGTTTTGGTAATCAAAGTCGTGTACTGCCGATACCATAGCCTGAAGATTGGCCAGGGGGGTGGCCGGACTGATACCGCAAGCGGGTGACAAAATCGTAATCCCTTTGCGCAGGCAGTTAAACCCGGTCGCCTTAACCCGGTCGGGTTGAGCATTTTGCAGCAAATAAGTGCTGATATTGCCTACAACTACTTTCTCCCGCAAAGCGCTTCTGAGTTTGCTTATGCTGGTAGTCGAGTCTATGCTAATAGCATTCGTTGCTAACTGGTTAATCTCTGTAAATATGCTTTGTAGACGACCGCAGATATGCACCATACTGGCCTGATATTCCCCCTGCAGCTCATTTAAAATTCGATTTATATGGGGCAGGGCAAACTCGGCAAAATGGCGCGGTCCTAATATTTCCTCTGTTCCGCCGGGGTCTGCTATATTGATAATCTGGGCACCAGCTTGAAGCATACTCCTGCCAAAAACGATTAGATTATCAGTAACAAAGTATAGAAATTCATGTACCAATTCAGGTTTTTTACCCATCGCCTTGAAAAAGACCATGGGTTCGATGAGCGAGCTTGCAAGGCTTATTGGACCAGTTAAATTAACTATCACAGGTAGTTCGGTTTTACTGGAGGTAAGATAGCTGACTGCTTCGGCGACTATGCCAGCCCTGCCCTTTCCCGGATTTATACCGGGTAGTGTTTCCCAATCCTCCAGCTTCATAAGCGGGTATTCTGCAACCCTCGGCTCATTAGCCAGTGATCCCAAGTTGACTTTAGCCCCCATCGCCTCGGCTTCTACAGTCATACAAAAAGGAACACCCAGGTTTTCCATGCCGGTTAAATGGCATACGCCCAATGCCAGCCTGGCCATGTCTTGAGGTTTTTTATGTGCTTCGGGCCAGTAACTGCCTACCCTCTGCATTATTTCGGTAGTTGCCATGTTCATCATACCGCCGGGACAAATGCACGGGGATCGATCAATCACTTGTCCATTTAATGCTTTGATTAGTCTGTCTTGAGGCGTAATCATCTAAACAGCCACCTTTTTTTTCAGGGCAATTAGTCGTTTGGCATCGGCAACTGCGGCGATGGCGTTTTCCGAATAGGCATCCGCTCCGATACGGTCTGCAAAGGCTTGCGAAATCGGTCCGCCGCCGATCATAACCAATACCTTTTCCCGCAAGCCCTCTTTTTTTAGTAGTTCAATAACATCAACCATTCTATCCATGGTGGTGGACATCAAAGTGGATAGGCAAACTATATCCGCTCCGACTTCTTTTACTTTGCCGATAAAATCCGCCGGGGGTACATCGCGGCCTAAATCGTATATCTCAAAATCCGCTACTTCCAACATCAGCTTGACCAGGTTCTTCCCTATATCATGGGTGTCTCCTTCAACCACCCCGATAACCACCTTGTGTTTGTCTTCCGCGCTGCTGCGTTGGATATGGGGGCTTAGGATATCCAAACCCGTATACATGGCATCGGAGCATAACAGCAATTCCGGTACAAAATACTCTTCCTGCTCATATAGCAACCCGGCCTGATTCATTCCCACAACCAGCCCCTGATTGATAGCAGTCAATGCATCGACATGATTATCCAATGCTTCATGGGAAGCCTCTAGCGTTAAATCTTCGTCCATTTCCCTAACCCCTTCAGCCAGGCGATCCAATATTATTTGTTGATCAGCCAATACTACACCTCCATATGTAATTAAATAAAATTATCCGGGTTTAATGGATATCGCCCATATTTACGAGCGGCATTCATAAAACACATAAAATTATCGGCTGTAGTTCCCAATGGGACCTGGCAACCGACCGCCAGAATAAAGCCTTTTGGGCTGTCATAGGCCTTGCGCAGGCATTCCTTAACTTCGGCCTCGATCTGTTGATAGCTTCCTTTCATAATGGTATCAATCGGTTTAACATTGCCCATAATACAAACCCGGTCCCCCACCACCTTTTTGGCTTTAGCCAAATCGATAACATTGTCCAGGCTGAGGGTCGGCGCTCCGGTATCGGCCATATCCGACCAAATAGGAGTTGAATCACCACAAATATGCAGCATTGGGCCTTTACCGGTCCGTTCTATTACCCGATCTGACAGTTTAGAAAGGTAAGGTTTGGCGAATTCTCTAAACTGTTTAACACTTAGCAGGCTTCCCGATGCGGTCGGGTCGCCAATACTTATGCTACAGCCCATATCCATTACTGCATCTATATAATTCAAGGTAGTATTAGTAACCAGTTGTAGCAGACGATGAGCCATCTCCGGATTACGCCGCAAGTCCTTCAGAAAATTCTCGGTTCCTCTGACTAATGCGGCAGTGGTAAATGGTCCCCCGACACTACTACCTATTGGAACTTCATCCCCGATAGCATCCTTGATCATGGCCAGGGCTTCTAAATAGATGGGCAACTTTCCATCCTTATGAGGATCAGCGGGTTCCAGCTTATCAAAATCATCCCAGTTTTTCAGAACAGGATTGGCCACGAAGGGTATATTGTCTTCCGGATATTTTAGTTCGGTTCCCATGGCTTCGGCCAGGGCCAGGAATCCTGGGCCGACCCCGGCACCGTCATGACCGAACATCTTATATGTAACCGTTTCCACTCTAGCCATCAATTTAGCGGAATGACGGTACTTTGATACCGTGGTTCCGATAAAATGGCAGGCAGTTTCACCGCTAAAACTGCTGCAAGGAATCCGGTCATACGGCTTGCCTGCGGCAAAAGCGGCCATTCTTTCGAGCGGTGTCATTTCATCCTTGGGGACAGCATTCATAAAACAACCTCCCGAATCATAATTTTTTAAGTTTTATATTGCATAGTATAAGTTATTTTAATTTATATGATAACTTTTCTTTAAATTCAATGCAACTATTATTTATATTTACTATACTCATTTTAAATATTTAAGAATGTTAAATAGTCTTAAATTCAAAGGTTAGATAAACAAGAAATGAGTTAAAAGCAAACTGAAATATTGGAACACAAACTGCCCCCTATAATTAAACTTAAATAAAATAAGCCCTTGCCTACTTTCAACCAACGCAAGGGCCGATTCCCAATTATTTTTAAGATATGTATCCTCGAATGGTATTGGCGCAATAGCCTTAGGGTAAGATCATGGATAAACAATTTTACATGCTTAAACTGAAATATATATTTGGAGTCAAAAAGTTCTGCAATAGCTTCTCTAGATATTTTCCCTAAGACGTATCAGGAAGTCCTGTAAACGCGCATTGCTATTGTTATTTAAAATATATTCTGGAGTGCCTAAACAGGATGTTTTGCTATCATCAATAAATATTATACGATGAGCCAAGTTTTTAATAAAACCAATTTGGTGGGTAACTATAACCATAGCCAGGCTATCTTCTGCTAGAATTTTTATCGTATCAAAAACTCGTACTGATGGAATATTTCTTCCGTTTGCGGGCTTAACTCTATGATCTGTAACAAACTCATATCCGGGGTTATTATGGTCATTTTGATCCTCCATTTATTTGATCATAACAACATTTATGGCTTTGATCAGAGCGGTGGCTTCATTTCCCATTTTAAACCCAGCTTCCTTAAGCGAATCTGTGGTCATCACCGAGGTGATCTGGTTATCCCCTACTTGAATAACTACCTCTGACATGATGTCACCTTCTTTGATTTCGACTACTGTTCCGGTCAGTTGGTTGCGAACTCCAGCTTTCATACGTTTCACCCCTTTCTGGCTAAATAATATTCTGATATCTTTTTTTCAGCTTCCGGCAATTCTTCCTAATATGGCTTAACTAAATTTGTTTTCATTCTTAATATTTATGATTAAAGCCAAAGCAATGGTTCCATAAGCTACAAAACTCCGAAAGTATTCGCCCAGTGCAGCATTGTTAAATAGATTCTGTCCTGCCTGGGGCGAAACAATAAAAAGGGTGTGAAATAAAAAAATCCCCATTAGTGCATGTCTGATTCTGGCCTTCTTGATACTCGCTCCACCGGCCAGAAGCGCTGCGCAGGAAATAATATCCGCATTCATATGAGCGGTATAGACATCAAACATCCCAATATTCTGTAGGTAGGCCAGTTGCCCGAACGCAGCCAGAATGGTTGATAGGATCATTACTTTTATTCTAATCATATCAGTATTAATTCCCAGAATCTCACTGGTTTGCATATTGGAGCCTACCGCTTTGACTTCCTGCCCAAAACGGGTGTGTAAAATATAAAATATAATTGCAGCGAACAAAAGCACAATAATTATCATAAATAGTGGTATTTCCAGTTCGCCAATTTTAAACAGTCCTAATTTGTCAATGGTATTGCGATACATTCCCAAATCAACTGTATTTCTTACCCCTATTCCCCGCGTAAGTATTATCTCTTTGTTTGCTACCGGAATAAATGTCCCGAAGCCCACCAAAAAAATTAATTGATAAATGCTGTTAAACAAAAACCCTATAATAATCGTAGTGATCATTTCTTTTCCTTTTACCCTATTTAAAATACGACCTATAACATATCCCAATACAAGCGATAATAATACTCCGATAATAATTGCCAGCAATATCCCTTTTATACCCTCTACCTGATAAGCGATCACTATTAATAATGCAGTTTGAATGGCCATGGCACCAACAGTAATGGCAAAGTTAAGGCCCATACCAGCCACTACCGGAATAATAAGTGATAATACCAATATGCCGTCTCTGATAAACCTGGTTACCACCTGATTAAATACAAAACTACCGGTTAGCCCGGAAAATTGCCATGCAAAATAGGAAAGGATTATGAATATTGCCGGGACCATATACTCACTATCTAACAGTCTGCTTGCTTCCTCTTTTATCCTCAACTGTAGATCCCCCGCCTTTCTCTTACCAGTAATGCATATAGAATAATGCCATAGGTAATGAAAGTTCTTAAAATTTCCGTCAGCTCCGGCACCAGTATTTCATTGGCAATAGGAACGCTCAGTAAATACATGGACTGCAGCAAATAGGTACCTAAAATCGCTTCGAATATAAAAGTTTTTTTGCCGGTGCTGCCACCTATCAGTATTGCGGAAACAGCAGGGAAAGCCATTGACAGGGGTTCATCATAAAGTTGAATGAAGCCGTAGCTTTGAGCATATATACAAATCCCAAAACCGGCAATAATTGTGGAAATAATAATGGCAATCAGACGGGTTTGGGATATATTTATCCCGGACAGTTTTGCAAACGCCTCGTTTTCGCCCACAGCAATAGTTGCCCGGCCGATTTTAGTCCGAAAATACAAATATAAAAACAAACAAATAATTGCAAAAACGGCGATTAAACCTACCGGTATTTCAATATTACCAATGCTTATCAAGCCATAGTTATCTAAAATGTGGTTAAAATAATTTTCTAGACTGATTTTTGGTCTTAGGCCTTGTCCGCCAATGGGATAAAGCATTTCGCGATTTTGGAAGGGGGCCAGTGTCCAAAAATAGTTCATAAGCGGAATAAAAGAGAATCCGATAAAGATACCTGCTATTTCTTCCCTGCCTTTTACTCTGTTTAAAATCAAGCCGTATATCCAACCCAGCAGTGTACAAATCATCAGAGTAAACAATATCGCCATAAAAAATCCATAAAATCCGGTCATTCTATAATTAACTGCCAGGCACATACCTATCAGGCCGCCAATAATGCCTACTGGAAGACCGAAATTCATCCCGGCTCCCACATTAAGCATGGGTATAAGTGAAAGCACCAGCACACCATTCATTACAAGCTTGACCATGGATTCGTTCAACAGAACAACTAAATCCATATGCAAAATATACGAAAGGCCAATTAACAGTATTAAAAAAGCAGAAATAATGATTTGGGGCGGTTTTAATCTATAATTTTTCACAGTATGCCCCTTCTTCCCCGGATAACACTAATCCAAAATCTACATCAGAGGATTTCAGGGGATAATATTTTAAATATTTTTCCTTCAACCATGACCGCAATTCGATCACATACCCGTTTCAATTCATCTAATTCACTGGAGGCAATAATTATGGTTGTATTTCTGCTGCGATTGATCTCTATCAACATATTCAATATTTTTTCCTTGGCCGAGATGTCAATGCCTCGTGTTGGCTCTGCTACAAACAACAACTTGGGATCTACAGTCAATGCCCTGGCAATACAGACTTTTTGCTGGTTACCGCCGCTTAATTCTTTTACTTTTTGTTTAATAGAAGTGCATTTTATATCAAGATCCAGCATCATTTTATGAACATGAAAGTTGGTTTTGTGGTGATCAATAAAACCTAAAAAGTTAAAGGCAGAATCCCTGATAAACATATTTTTGATCTGATTGCCCGTAAAGATTATATTGCTTTCCAGAGATTGATCAGCCAAAATACCCAATCCTTGTCTATCATCCGGCAACACATACATACCTTTGAGGATATTTGTCCTGGCGTTCATCTTCACTAATTTTTTATTTTCATAATATACTTCTCCACCTACAGGATACATGTCCATCATGCCATAACCCAGGGCCAATTTGCCATGTCCTGACAAGCTAGTCAAACCCAGTATTTCACCTTTATAGACACTTAAATTAAGATTTTTTACTTCTTCGCCCGGCATTTTTACGGAAAAATCTTTAAAGGTTATAACCGGCTTATTTTCCATCTCTCTTTTTTCTGCTGCTGCTTTATTTATCGTATGTCCGATCATGTCCTGTGCTAAATTATTTACATAGATATTACCTTTTGCATACTGGGAAACCAGTTTGCCATCCCGCAAAACACTTACTTTATCACATACATACTGTACTTCTTCCAATCGGTGTGAAATGAATATTATTCCGATTTTATGGTTAGACATATCCTTTAGAATTTCGATCAGCTTTAAACCATCGTTTTTATTAAGAACCGCAGTTGGCTCATCCAATATCAAGAGTTTTAAGTCGCTACGATCAATTTCCCGGGCTATCTCAATAAACTGTCTGATGTTTACGGATAGATTCATGATTTTAATACCTACACCTACACTTATTCCCAGCCTTCTTAAAGTCTGCCCGGCGTTTTCATAGTCTTGTTTCCGGTCGATAAAAGAATATTTCCTGCCAAACAACCGGTCAGTAAGAGAGTGGGTATTTTCTCGGCCCAGCTTGATATTTTCCCCTACCGTCATATCTGGAATTAGAGCGAATTCCTGGTGAACCATGCCAATCCCCTGGCGAATTGCCTCTGCACAATTTTTGAAGTTTACTCTATTTCCCCTAAAAGATATTTGTCCTTGATATCCGCCGGTCTCATGTATAATAGGGTTCCCAAACAAAATATTCATCAAAGTAGTCTTGCCTGACCCGTTAGCCCCTACAATACCGTGTATTTCCCCGGCTTTTACAGATAAATTAATATTGCTCAAAGCAGGAATACCATTATAGCTTTTATTTAGATTGACTATTTCTAAAATGTTTTCCATTGATTACTCCGATGCTTTAATAAATTAAAAGTTTACTAAAATAAAAAAGAAGTCAGGCTGTCTTTATATATAATAAGACAGCCTGAACGATGGTATTAGCAGTTAGTATAGTATAGTTTTCATAATCATAACAAAGTAATTGTCAAGCTCAGGGCTATCGGCTTTAGCTTTGAACTTGCTGAAGCTGACATCACTGCCCATAACTTCCTTGGCAAACTGGTTCAGGTTATTGACATCTTTGTAATTAAAGCTGGGATCTTCTATCATTTTCTTGGCCAGCTCAACTGCAAACTGGGGCATGAATACCGTGGCCGGCACTCGCCATCCGCCTAATCTGCCTGTCATTCCGGCCGCAGCAGCTTTTTCCGAGATCATACTATTGACTTTGGAAAAATTCCAGGCATCGGCTTCCGAAATCTGCAAGCCCAATACGGTTGGGTAGGCCTGCAGGGGTGTCGGGCAGCATTGCTCAACTACCGTGTACTTCAGTTTAAATGCTTCATCAATTATTACATCATACATAGGACAATTACTACCAAATATATTGGTGTCCGGCCCATATTTAGCTATTTGCCGGGGAATATCTTCCCTCAGGAATTGAAGCATCGGTCCGGTGCCGTTGCCGGTTTGGGGATCGGGAGTAGCAACTTCGACCCACTGCATGCCTAATTCTTTGCATGTCTTCTCCATGGCATCTTTTCTTTGGGAGATTACTTCTTTAGCCAGATGGGTAGGGAATGAATAATGAATCATAGTTTTGTCACCTATCTCATGAGCCTTTTGGGCAATAGTGACGCCTCTTCTTACCCAGTCCGTATCCAGGTTAACATCTACATATTTTGACATCAAGGCGGGATCATCCCATATAGGAGCAGTCATAGTGATAATATCCGGTCTTTTTTCTTCCACCTTTTGCAGAGCTGGCAATAAACCGGCTTGTCCAGATATTACAATGATGGCTTTCATTTTCGGATCATCAGCCAGAGAGGTAATTTGACTTAAGCCTGTCTCAATCTCAGTAGAGAAATTTTCCGGTAAAGTAATATGCTTAACAATGTCAGGGTACTTTTTGGCCATTTGATCGGCAGCTCTAAACTCATCTTCGCTGGTTGACAATGTTGGAGTAACTACTCCAATTTTGTAATCAACAACCTTTTTAACTTCTTTATTAGTTGTAGTTGTTTGCTTTGTACACCCAGTTATCAGGGTTGTCATCAATAAAATAACTAGCAGCAGTGAAATAATTTTTTTCAATTCTCTTTCCTCCCCAAGTTAAATATTCGATTTCCTGACCTTTAACCAAACAACGATCGACGAAATACCATCATCAGCTAATTAAAACGCCCTTATTCCTTGTTAATTGCCAGGGTCGATTTTAGTCTTCTTAAATTCATACCCCCTTGATAATAACATTTAGTTATGTATTATATTCCCTGTCATAATTAATATGATTGTAGCCTAAACGATAATTTGCGTCAATAGTCGACCATAAACATATTACGATCATTGGAAAAATGTAAATTGGAGGGTAATGCCTAATCGTCTTATGCGAAGATTGTCTGATTGATTTTTACATGGAGAACAAAAATTTCCGAATGTATTGGCGGTGGGCAGGTGTTGACAGCTGAACTTGAAACAGGGCCGGCTCACGAGCCGGCCCTGTTTTTTGCTGTATTTGCTTAATTGCATCCATCTCTCTACCACTCAGGGGGTAGTTTTCTTAACTGGGCCAGGTTAAAGACCGGCCCATCAAGACAGATATACTCGCTGCCGATATTGCAGCGCCCGCATTTGCCTATGCCGCACTTCATGCGCATTTCCAGGGTGGTTATGACCTGTTCGTCATTGTAGCCCATCTTCTCCAGGGACTTAAGGGCAAACTTTATCATTATCGGGGGACCGCAGATTACCGCCACCTTGCCCTCCGGTGCCGGGTTCAACTCTTCCAGGTAGGAAGGAATCAAGCCTACATGGCCATTCCAGCCCTCCTCCGGCCTATCCAGGGTGGTAAAAACCTCGGTATCCTTTTCTTTAGGCCACAGCTCAAAGAGCTCATCCTTGAAGCAGATGTCAGCATAGCTCCGGGCCCCGTATAGAACCTGAATCTTGCCATAATCGGAGCGGTGTTTCAAGCAATATTTTATAAAGGAACGCAAGGGAGCCAATCCAATACCTCCGGCGATAAAGAGCATATCCTTGCCCTGGCAGGCTTCCACCGGGAAACCGTTGCCATAGGGACCGCGGACGCCTATTTTATGGCCCACCCCCACGCTATGCAGTTCATCGGTCATCAGCCCTACTCTTCTTATAGCAAACTGCAAGTGCTCTTTTTCCTCCTGCCAGGAGACCGAGAACATCCCTTCCCCTACCGGCAAGAGAGAAACCATGGCCAGTTGCCCGGGCTTTACATCAAAGGGAACCCCGTTTTCGTTGCGGACATGAAAGGTTTTGACATCCGGGGTTTCATCAATTATTTTTACTATCTCCACGATTTGGGGAACCAGAGGGTTTTCACAATTGCAATTATGCACTCCAGTTCGCCTCCTTTGCCGCTGTGATAATCTTGCTGATGTCAATCCCGGCGGGGCAGGCAATTATACAACGCCCGCAGCCGGTACAGAGAGGCATGCCATAGCGCTCGCTAAAAAATTCTAATTTGTGCAAAAAGCGGTTGCGGAATCTCTCTGTAGCTGATGCCCGGGGATTATGACCACCGGCCATCATGGTATATTCACCATACATGCAGGAATCCCAGCAGCGAAAACGGTAACCCGCCTCGCCCTGGTTTTTGACCTGTATATCAAAACAGTAGCAGCTGGGGCAGAGATAGGTACAGATGCCACAGGTCTGGCAGGCATCGGAAAGCTCTTCCCAGAGAGGAGAGGAGAAAACCTGGCTCAGCTTTTCCGCTACCCCTTCCATGTCTACTTGTCGCTCGAAAGCCTGGCTCTGAGGTAAAGGAAGCTCCTTTTCCTCCAGAAATTCCGCCAGCTGCCGGCTCAGTTCCTCACCGGCCGGGGTCCTGGCCTCCCAAATAAAATATTCCGTACCCGTGTCGCGGATGATGGCATCGGCTCCGGCCGGTTCCAGGGGGTTGACTCCCATGGAGCTGCAGAAGCAATTGGCCCCCGGTTTATAGCAGGCACTGGCTACGATAGTGGTATTATCCCGCCGGGCTTTATAGAATTCATCGACAAAGCCCCGGGTCAGAAAAGCCTGATCCAGGCAGTTTATGGCCTGCAAATCGCAGGCTCTGATGCCAAATATCACCCGGGCCTGGCTTTCCTCATAGACTTCGCTTATGGCTACTCCGCCTTCCTCCTGCCGGAAACTGTACATCTTCTCCGTCTGGGGCAGAAGCACTTGCTTGGGGGGCAGGTAGACATTCAAAAGGTCCAGGGCCAGCTGGTCACTTGCCTGGTCAAAGCTCTTCCAGGAATAAAAGCCACTTTGCTCTTTTTTTTGCAGGGGAACAAAGAGCTCCGACTGTTGCGCCAGTTTATCGAAAACCGCAGGTAGTTTGTTCTTGTTTAAAACCTTCACTCCACTCACCCCCTATATAAAGTCATCCGGGTCGTTTTCCTGATAGACGCTCAAGGGCGGTTTAGCCCCTTCCACATATTGCATCCCGGCCTCATAAGGCCCGAAGAAATTATCCACATCTTTAATAAGCTTCTGGTTGATAAGCATCAGCGGGATATTCACCGGGCAAACCCGCTCGCATTCGCCGCATTCGATGCAGCGCCCCGCCATGTGGGAAGCCCGCACCAAATGATACATCATATTATCGCTGATACTGGTCTCGCGTCCTACCCACTGCGGTTTGGTTTCATCAAATATACAAGTGCGGCAGTTGCAGGCTACGCAGGCCTGGCGGCAAGCATAGCAGCGTATGCAGCGGGACAGTATATCTTCAAAAAAGCGGTAGCGTTCATCCGGGGATAGCTGTTCCAGTTCCCTGACCCGGGCAAAGCGCTCTCCTTGCACCCGTGGCGGCTGCTCTTCCCCCAGCAGTTCATCATAAATAACCGGGTTGGGTTGAATACAGTTTTCGCACTTGGCAGCCAGCGGAGCCGCCTCCGGATTCCGGTTGAAGCCGGAGTAGTCGCGCATAGCCTGCAGCGGGTCTTTCATCCCCGGGCAGCACACCCCCACGATATAAAGCCGGTCCCGTTCTATCTGCCCATCCTCTAATAGCCTTACCACTCCCCGCGAATCGCAGCCCTTAACCACCAGCCCAATTTTCTCCTGCCGGTCCCGGAACTTGAGCAGGGCATTGGACAGGTTGTGAATAGAATATTCATCAAAAATAATCCGCTCTACATCCTCTACCCGGCGGGCAAAAAACGGCTTACTTTGAAAGGGCAAGTCTCCTTTCTCCCAGGCCATGAACAAATCTACTTCCCCGTTTTGCAGGAGCCGGGCGGCAATTTCTCTTATTTTACCGGTAATATCCATCATTTTGCCTCCCTTAGCTTGTAATTGGGCCCCAGCTTTTTCACATCTTCCACCAGTTTTTGCATGGTCTGCTGAAATTTTATACCCTCAGCACCGGATATCCAGGCGGTCTGATATCGACCCGCTTCAATACCCAGGTATTCCATAAGGCTCTTCATTATGGTGTGCCGGCGGCGGTTATAGTAATTGCCACTACCATAGTGACATTCGCCCGGGTGTCAGCCGGATAGCAAGACTCCATCAGCTCCCCGGTTAAAGGCCCGCAAAACCAGCAAGGGGTCCATGCGGCCGGAGCAGGGGGTTCTGATGATGCGGACATCAGCCGGATACTCCAGGTGATTCAAACCGGCCAAATCTGCCGCCGCATAACTGCACCAGTTGCAGGCAAACACGATTATTTTAGGCTGCCATTGACTTTTATCTATAGACACAGGGCATCCACCTCCGCTACCAGTTGATCATTGGTAAATCCTTTCAGATTGAGCGCCAGGGTCCGGCAGGCCGGTAAACAGGCCCCGCAGCCCTGACACAGGCTGCTGTTCACCTGGGCTACATTGCGGGTAAAGGGACCATGATGACCCCGTTCCTGTATGGGCTCCAGGGAAATTGCATTATAGGGACAAATAGGAACACAGAAGCCGCAGCCTGAACACTTGCTGACATCCACCTGGGTCACCATGGGTTCGGTGGCCAGCTCGTTTTTGGAAAAGAGCCCGCAGATCTTTACCGCAGCCGCACTGGCCTGGGCTACCGTATCCGGGATATCCTTGGGACCCTGGCAGCAACCAGCCAGGTATACCCCGGCGGCAAAGGTTTCCACCGGCTGCAGTTTGGGATGGGCTTCCTGGTAGAAGCCATCCTTATCACTGGAAAAGCCGATGGCTTTGGCCAGGGCTCCCGCTCCCTCGGAAGGCACCATAGCAGTAGCCAATACCACCAGATCCGCTTCCACTTCCAGAGGCCGCCCTAAGAGGGTGTCCTCGGATTTAAGCACCAGTCTATCTCCCCGGGGATAGATTTTGCTGACCCGCCCCCGGATATACTTGGCTCCAGCATTCAGGGAACGCTGGTAGAATTCTTCATAGTTCTTTCCGGCCGTCCGCACATCCATGTAGAATACATAGGCTTCACTGTCTTCTATCTTATCCTTTACCTGGTAGGCATGTTTGGCCGTATACATACAACAGGCCCGCGAGCAATAGGATTTGCCCTTGGTATCATCACGCGAACCCACACATTTGATAAAAGCCACGCTCTTAGGCTCTTTGCCATCCGAAGGGCGTTGAACCTTGCCCCCGGTAGGCCCACCGGCGCTGACCAGTCTTTCAAAATGCAGGCTGCTGATTACATCCGGGTATTTGCCATAACCATATTCTCCGTATGCTTCTTCCCACTTGAAAAGGTCATAACCGGTAGCCATGACAATAGCCCCGACTTCTACCTCCTGGTATTCCTCCTTATCATCAAACCTGATGGCCTTGGCCGGGCATAATTTTTCGCAAACCCCGCATTTGCCGCTGGTAAGCTTGGTGCAATTCTGGGCATCGATGTAAAACTTACCTGGAACCGCCTGGGGATAAACCTTGTGAATAGCAGTTCTCAGTCCCAGGCCCAGGTCAAACTCATCCTTTAGCTTTTTAGTGGGGCATTTCTCCGCACAGGTACCGCAACCGGTACAGAGATCCCAGTCCACATATTTGGGTTTCTTCTTTATAGTTGCTTTAAAATTGCCGATATAGCCTTTTACCTGGGTGACCTCGGCATAAGTTATCATTTCAATGTTAGGATGCTGTGCCACAGCAACCATCTTGGGGGTGCCAATTCAGGCGGCGCAATCCATGGTAGGGAAGGTTTTGTCCAGCTGGGTCATCTTGCCCCCGATACTGGCCTCCTTTTCCACCAATACTACTTGGTGTCCGGCCTCGGCTATATCCAAAGCCGCCTGCATCCCGGCGATTCCGCCTCCGATGACCAGGGCTTTCCGGGTAACCGGGATGGTGGAAACCTGTAAAGGCTGGTTGCGCAAAACCTTGCTCACCGCCATCCGCACCAGAGCTATCGCCTTTTGGGTGGCCTGCTCCCGATCGTGGTGAACCCAGGAATCCTGCTCCCGGATGTTTACCATCTCGAACATATAAGCATTGATGCCTCCGTCTTCCACGGCTTTGCGGAAGGTCTTCTCATGCATGCGCGGCGAACAGGAAGCTATCACTACTTGTTCCAACTCCTGCTCCTTAATGGCGTTTCTTACCAATTCCTGCCCTGGATCGGAGCACATGTATTTGTAGGTAGTGGCAAAAACCACTCCGGGAAACTGCCGTGCGGCTGCGGCTACTTTTTCCGTATCCACCACCGAGGCAATATTGGTTCCACAATCGCAAACAAATACGCCTACTCGTTTTTTCACTCTCCGTCCCCCCTTAGGTTCTAATTATGATTCTTGCGCTTTCTGACGTTTCTTCAGCTCGCCGGTGACAAAAGCTTCGGCAGCTTTGGCGGCCTTGTCTTTATCCGTAATCATAAGCTCCGCCAGGCGCGCAGTTTTTTTCTCATCCCCGCTTACTACCTGGGCCAGTATGGCCGCTCTCTCTTCATCTTCAATCAGGCGGGCGGCTACTTTTTCCGGGCTCTTTTCCCAGGCCTTTATCATGGCATTTATCTTCTTCTGCAAAGCCCCATCATCGGCGGCCTCGCTTGCAGCCGGGGCGGCCGCCTGCGCCTGAGTTGGAGCAGCCTTGCTTCCCTTATCCTCGACCTCAGCCAACGTTGCTGCTGCTTCCGCTGCTGGGGCCGCTTTCTCTTTGGTTTCAGCTTTTGCTGCTGCTTCTGCTTCTGAAGCTTCTTTCTTTTTGGCCTTATCCTGGGCCGCCTTCTTTGCCTGTGCAGCCCGCGCAGCCTTTTTGGCCTGCTCCGCTTCCAAACGCGCCGCCTCTTCAGCTTCTATCCGGGCGGCCTTCTCCGGCAGGGAGGCCAGGTAGCCTTCCGCCTCCACGAAATGACGGTGAACTCCTACATCCCGGGGTGAATCACCACAGGCAATAGCCAGGAGTTCGGTAATATAATAAACCGGCATATCCAAAGTTTCGTTAAAAGCCTTTTCCACCCCGCGCCGACGCATATCCAGGTTCATCATGCACAAGGGGCAGGCGGTAACCAGGCACTCCGCTCCGGCTTCGCGGGCATTTCTTATTACTTCATAAATCATGCGATAACCCACATCAGGTCGGGAAGTAGCCAGGGCGGCACCACAACACTCTGTTTTAAAAGACCATTCCACACTTTCCGCCCCCAGGGCCTGCATAATCTGATCCATGGAGCGGGGGTCTTCATTATCATCAAAACCGGTATGCTCCTGCGGTCTTACCAGGAGACAGCCATAATAACAGGCAGCTTTCATGGTTTTTAGTGGATGGCTCACTTTTTCCCGGAGCTTTTCCAGCCCCACTTTATTTACTATCAGCTCCAATATAGATAAAGTCTGGTTACTGGCCGCGTAATCCATTTCAATCACTGCCGTGATTTTTTCCTGCATCTTGCGGTCATGGCGCACCACATGTTCCGTATTACGAAAACGATTATAACAGGCTGCACAGGGCGCCAGTACATCCAAACCGGTCTTTTCTGCCAGGGCCAGATTCCGGGCGGGCAGGGCCAGGGAAAGAAGCTTGTTGGTATTATGACCCGAAGTAGCCCCACAGCAATTCCAATCTTCTATCTCCAAGAGTTCCACTCCCAGCAATTCCGCCGTTCTTTTGGTGGAAAGCCCGTATTCAATGGCGCTGCCATCCAGGGAGCAGCCAGGATAATAAGCCAGTTTCATCCTACTCACCTCCCGGGTTCTCAGCCCGCTCAAATATTTTCTTAATCGCTTCTCTTCCCTTAATCTTCTCCGGGAAGAAACTCAACTTGCCTTTTTGCATCATGGGCAGGCCCAGTTCCGCATCTTTGAACAACTGCCCGGTAAATAGATTATGCTGCAATAATAAACCGGCTTCGTAGGTCCGGCCGAAATTCTTTACCCCGCTTAAGAAAGCCCGGTTGAACACCGCTACTTTCCGGTCGGTAATTCTGCCCTGTTTCAGGGCCTCCCGGCGCAGGGCATCCATCAGGGAAGCAATGTCCACGCCCCGGGGACAACGGGCCGAACAGGTTTCACAGCTGGCACATATCCATATGCTTTCGGTCGACAAGGCCTCCTCCAGCAAGCCCAGCTGCAGCAAGCGTATCACCTGGCGCGGTGTCTGATCCATGGCAAAGCCCACCGGGCAGCCGGCGGAACATTTGCCGCACTGGTAGCAGAGGTTAACTTCCGTCCCCGCCTCTTCTTCCAAGTGTTTTAGCAATGCTCTATCTGATTGAGTAGCGGGAAGCAATTGCAACGCATTCCCCATTATTGTCTCCCCCTCACTGGTAAAATTAGCTTCTTTAAGCGAAAATAGCACTTTGGATACAAAATACTAGCTTTTTAGCTTTTTTTCATTACTCCATGCCTCATAATATAGGAATTATTTAGAGAATTCAACACACTTAATCTGGATATATAGTTCACTTTAAGCAATTCCCTGGGTCAGCATGATACTTTATTATAATACAAATATGCGTCATATTTATGTTAATAATATGTTAATAATCATATAATAACGGTTTAGATAGTAAAAAGTATATGCTAATTGAAATATGATTAGTAAGAAAAGGGTGTCAAAGGGACGGTCCTTTTGACACCACACTCCTCCCCTGTCACCCATAATATATGCCTGGGCAAACGATTGACAATGCACTAGTATAATAATACAATGTACGCGAAAGGAGTTGCATTATATGGCTAAAACCACAAACATCAGCATCCGCATGGATAAAGATCTGAAAGAAAGGGCAGACGCAGTGTTTAATGAAATGGGGATGAACATGACAACAGCTTTTAACATCTTCGTTCGCCAAACTCTACGTCAAGGCAAAATCCCTTTTGAAATTTATGCCGACCCATTTTATAGTGAAAGAAACATGAACGCACTTCATCAATCTATTCAAGAGGCGGAGGAAGGGAAGTTTGTTACAAAAACATTGGATGAACTCCTGGCAATGGAAAAATGAAAATAAACTTTACGGAAATCGGATGGGCGGATTATCTTTATTGGCAAATGCAAGGTAAAAAAACAATGAAACGGATAAATCAGCTAATAAAGGATATAGAGCGTAATGGCGGCTTAAATGGGATAGGCAGACCTGAACCTTTAAAGGGGAATTTGACCGGGTGGTGCTCACGCAGGATAGATGATACAAACCGCCTTGTTTATCGTCTGCGTGATGATTCTTGGGAAATTGGCCAGTGTCGAGGACACTATAGTAATAAGTAATAAAGTTATCGTAAGTTAATCTCTATATCACAGAGAAGTTTTTGCTTATTTTTTTAAATTTTCATGAATAAAAAAAAGAGGATGAGGAGATTATAATATCAGAAACCGGAAGAAGTCAGACTGCCAAGTCCCTGATAAAGGATAAATCTTCGCAGTAGTAAGTCTAAATTTTGATTTACATCTTTCGGTTTCTTTAAAAAATCCGCTGGTTGTTTTTTCGACATTGTTGTCGGTAGATCCGATTTCCAATGCTCTTAAAACGGCCAGCGGATTGAATTTTTCTGTTTTAACAATAATGGAATGGATAAGAGATAATAATAAAAGCCTAAGAGTACAGGTATGGTTATTATGCAATAATAGTAGAGGGGCTTCCCCGCCAGTAGCGGTCCTTTAAAAGAAGATAGCAGGGCCATAAGCGGTGTTGCCCAAAACTCTAAAAGGAACGGGGCATTCAGGCTCCAAAAGCCTGCATTTATGCCGCTCAGCAGCATCAAGCTCAATACTGTCGCCGGCCCTTGCCAGAGAATAATGCTGATAAGGATATCCCGTTTTTTGAGATTTTGGGCGGAGCGGGCCTCCAGGGCAATCAACAGGAAATAAAGGATTGAAAGAAAGATATCCATTCCCGGGTAGTAAGAGCTTAACCAAATAGCCGGAAAAGCAAAGAGCTGTATAATATATAGGCGAGAAACTCGAAGTATTATTTGAACCATCCCTCTTCAGCAATAACATCAAGCAGCGGGCTTTGGTAAAAGGCGTCGGGCGCTATCCAAAAATCAGCTTCCGGAGTAAGATTGATTCCTTGTTCATAATAGGCCTTCCACATTATTTTACTGCAATTCCACCACCTGTCTCCAGGCTTGAATGCTAGCGGATAAAATATTTTACCTTCCTGTTCTAGAACATAGTCAACGGCTTTCAACTTGACATCCTGAGGGGCCTTAACTTTTAGCAGGCAAATATCACTATAATTATTATAATGATCCAGGGTCTGGATAGTAATCCCCAGGTCAACATAGCCTTCTGCTACCCGTCCCTTTCCCAGATAAATGCCGGCATGGGAAAAACGGCCATACGCGCAATCCGGGTAGCCTCCCAGCAAAATATCACCCGGTTCCAGTTCGGCAAAAGAGATATTATTTCCGCAATTGCTCATATAAGCATATCCGGCATGGCCCTGGCAGGCGTTTTTCAGATAAGTGTACATGACCGCATCACTATTGCTGAAAACCGCCTGGTTTTGCGCCACAATACTTAAAACCAGGATGATGGTCAAGCTGGGAAATATTAATAAGCTAATCCAACTCTGAAATCGGATTTTCTTGGACACCTTTAACCTCCGTAAAGATAAAATAGCAACAACTATAGCCTATCATAAATTTCTAGCGGAAGGAAAAACGCCGCTTCCCTTTATGTCAATCCCGCTTTAAGATAGAATAATACAATGAGGTGAAATATGTCCCCTGCTTCTTTAATAGTGAGCGAAGCGAACATCAGTGGTGCCCGCAGGGTGCTAAGCGGTCGCCTATTAACAAAACAGGCGGCGGGTTCTAATTCCCCACCTCGTTGCAGCGTTGTGTTGAAAATGCTTAAGCAGTTTCTTCCGATGCTTAAAAAGCGAAATGGTAGGTTAAAATGAGAGGGATATTGCGCAAACTGGATCAGGGGCAAAAGCTGGGTGAAGATGAATACCATCGTTTGATGGAATATATTGAAGAGCTGCGGGACAAATCACCGGAGTCATATGGGCTTTTTTATGAACGCTATGCCCTCTTGCTTTATCAGGACTACTCCACATATCTGCCACGTTTTGTCCAGGGAATTGACCATTTACTCAACTTGCTTATGGAAAAGCCTGAACTATTGCCCAAATTAAAGGAACATCAGCTGGCTATGGAGCTTTTTCCACCGGAACTTCATCCTTATCTGCAGTATAGCTTTACTCAGCCGGCAGATAGCCTCTCCCTATCAATTCTGTTTAATTTCCTGGATAATAACCAGGAGCTGGTAAATCAACTCCCGGCAGCACGGAAAAACGAGGTGGTCTGTAAATTTGAAGAGGGCAACCCTTATAAAGAAGTAGGACTTAAAACTCATTTTGACCGCCTCAGCCGCTACTCATTTATTACCCGCTTACAGAGCTACCGCTATTTAAGCGCTGCGAAAGCGGCTTCCGACCGGATTGAATTCCTGGCCGCCGACCGGCTGGGAGGTATTTTTACTAACCGGGAAAAATCCATTTATTATTTTATATTCTTAAGCGAGGCCGATGAAATCAAGGCCAGAAACGCCTGCCGTTTATTGAATATGGTTTTCTATGGAGGTAAATGATGAGCTTAATGGCTTATAATGATTGGCCTTTGATTCTCGATAATTATAGAAGCGTTCAGGACTCTCCAGATCTATTCTTCTTTTGGCAGGAAGAACTGCGGCTGCGTCAACTGGGGAGGAATCTGGAGAAAAGCCCACAAAAGGTACTGGTGAAGCAGGCAGAGGAGCTTGATTTTCTATTACGCTCTATGTATTTTTCCGGGCAGCAACCGCAATTCTTCAATATACTACTACAGAATATGCATCTTACTTTTGTTTTGCAATGGTTGTTGGACTCACCACGCTATGTCCTGGAGGCCTTTTTAGATTACCTGCCCTGGTATCTTAGCAGTTCCAGAATTAATAAGAGAAATCTGCTTTTCCTGATCCAAATTTATCAGGAGAGCTTTAAGGATAAGTTTAGAGCTATAATCAATACTTTAGACGCTGAGGCCTGCGGCTATATTGCCGCCCGTACGGCCAGTCCCGAGCTGCGGGAACTTATCAAGCTAAGAGAGGAAGAGTTAGAACAAAGCCGGAAGGAAAACTATTATGCTATTAAGCGGGAAGCTTATAAAAATAATCTTTATCCCAGTATCTTTGGTGATAAAATAGAGCTATTTGTACAAGCGATTGATAGTATTGAAGCCACTTTCCCTGAGCATTTTACGGAGCCCTATGGGGCCCCGCGTTTTTTAAGTTTGTTAGAAAGTGCAGAACTGGTTTTTCAATGTGGTTGGCCGGAAGATAGCCTGGCTATATTATTGGATGTATATGAAGACTACCAGCAAAAAAACCGCCTGGTTAAAATACTGGATGATGAGAACATTTACCGTCAGTTTTATAAAGTACTGCGACGCGTTATACCGGTATATTCTCTTTTATTTGGCTTACCGGACTGCCTGAATAGAGCCAAAAGCATATACCAGCATGCTTTCCCTCGTATTCTACCGGACAGCGCATCCCTGCAGTATCTTGCTGTCTATGAATCCGTGCTCGCAGGTCTAAACGCTGTCCTGCAGCATCCCCAATGGGAAATAATAATCAAGATAAGTCCTATACAAAAACAGCGGCCAAGCGAGCCCCCCCTTTTACTACCAAGCGAAGCAGGTTCCGGACTTTCCCCCCGGCGATGGATAGAACTCCAGGAACTTATTGAGCAAAAAATGGCTTCCCTGCCCCATGAAGCTTTTATTACTCTGGAATACCTGCGCTTCTTGCAGTTGCATTTTACCCTGGATAGGGAACAGCAACTTGCACAAAGACTTATGGCCGGATATCTCGCTTTATGGAAATGGCTGCCCTCCCCATTATTTATAAATTCTTCCCTGCTGGAACAATTGGGGCCACTGCTTCCGGCCAGTGAACGCACAGAAGCCCAAAAAATACTCACTTTTCTAGATGACTACGATAAGCAGAGCTTAAATAATGAGCTCGATTCCCGTCCTGAACTTTTTCACAATAAGGCAAAATCGACACTAAAAGAAATATTAATAGGCCAATTTGCGGGGGTATGGTAATGAAAGAGCTGGAAATCAATCTTGACTTTTTTCAGGATAAACTGGAATCCTTCCTCCAACAATTATTCCAGGAGATAAATACCGTAAGCGGAGCGCGGACCTGGAAAGAGGGCGAGCTGGAAAAAATGGAGAACCATCTGTATGAGATCAATTCTTTCTATTATCGCAGTTTTAATGAGCATTTTTTTCCCGCTTATCGTAGTGAGCTTAAAGAGGAACTGGCCAGCTTACTAAAACTCAAACGCCAGCAGGATGCGATAAAAAGGGATATAATGGCCAACCTGCAGCGCTATGCAAGGCTTTATAATCAGGTAAAAAACCTCAACTTTTCCCTGCAGCAGGCCCAGGAAAATTGTTTACTGGCCCGGGAATCTATTGATGAGAAAGAGAAAGAAAGGGGTATTGAGCTTTATTACCGCCTGCAAAAGACGCGGGACGCCATCAGCTATGTGAATGAACTCCTTTACCAGATAAAGCAGCTAGAGCAGGATAAGGAAGCTATGGCCGCATTGAATCGGGAAAGCAGCTCCATTATTCTAATAAATATTCTTAAACTTGACCGGGATAACCCAGAAGAGTTGGATTATTTTTACCAGTGGATGAAGAGCATTCACCACTGGAACAATGTTCTCCTGGATTTACTGGAAAATCAAGAAAGCCTGCCCAGGAAGGCCGCCAAGTTTATCGCGAAATTTTCCAAGGAGTACCGGGAGCTCAAAGAACGGGCTCTCCCTTCCTTTAGCTTTATGGAACCCTATCCCGCCTATTGGCATACCCAAGAACTGGAGTTTTTTGATTTGTACCTGACATCCCTGAAGAACGGCGGAGTCCTCCGGGTTGTTAAAGCTCTGCAGCTGTTCTTGAGCGATACCTTGCTTTTCATGACAAAAGCCCTGGCATCCGAAGGCGAAAACAAGAACATTGGGACCGGAGCTTTAGCTATGATGGATTATTGCCACATAAAAACACTAAATCCTAATCTTAAAGAACTGGAAGAGATAATTCCTAAGAACTGGCAAAACTTGGACCGCCTTATTAAAGAATTTCCTGCCCGGGGGGAGATGGACATGGATTATTTTCTGGAGCGTTCCCAGGAGATTATCAGCGACAGCTATCCGGCTGTTTCTACGGCTAAAAGCAGCCTGGGCTCCCGTCAGAATACTGCTCTGGCCTCTGCCCTCTACCGGGCCACACTGGAACTATCCTCTTCAAAAGCCCATATTGAGCTCTTGAAGGAAAAACAGCACTATGGCAAGGCTATACAACAAAGCTATTTACAGCTTGCTGCCTTGCTTTCCCAACATAAGGAGTGGATTGCTAATTTCAGATCTGACCTGGAGAGGCTCCTGGCACCACGCAATCTCTCCCGTTCCTGGAAAGACCTCTCCCTCCGTGTGGAAAAGATAAACCTGCAAAAAGGCCGGGAATTCCCCGAGGAATTTCTCTACCTGTTGGACAAGTACCAGATTGCCAGCAGAGTTTCGCCAGAACGGCCTAATCTTATACTCGAAGAGGAAGGTGACATCTTCATATTTAAGGTTGATGATCTGCAGGAAGAGCTTATCCCCTTTTTTGTGGTAAGTGCCGGGCCGGTAGATTCAGGCTCGGAATAATGAATTAGCCAGGAGTTTTTGCAGTAGAGTCATATATAATTTTTGCAATAGCGCAAAGCGTAATTTAGAAATGGAGAGCATAAGTAATGCAACTGGGGCTGGATTTCGGAACTTCATATACCAAGCTGGGCCTGCAGCATAATGGGGAGTTTACTAATCTCTTGGGAAACGAGGACGAGGGGCAGATCCCTACGGTGGCTGCTTACCTTCCCTCGCAGCGCAGACTTTGCTTTGGTCCCCTGGCCTTGAGGATAGATGAAGCCGGAGCAGAGACCGCCTTTTTTTTCAAGCTGGCTTTAAAAAGACAGGCTTCCCTGACCCTGGGTTCCTACAGCCTGCCCGATTTGTTACTGGCTTTTTTTCGCTTCCTGCAACAGGAATACCTGGAGAGCAGGGGCATAAAGGCAGAATCTCTAAATATCTCGGTTCCCAACTATTTTGGTCTGAATTCTCGCCGTATTCTCCTGGAAGCAGCTCGCCAGGCCTTTGGCGTGAAAAAGGTTTTTCTGTTGCCAGAACCGCTGGCAGCCGCCCTGGGATACAACTTGCTTCATCCTCTCTTTCCTCTGCAAGGAGACATCCTGAGCATTGATATCGGCGGAGGAACCAGTGACTTCAGTTTTTTAACCCTGGCTCATGATAATAGGGAAATGCTGGTAGAAACCCAATTTCAAATCGGCCACGATGCCTTCTCCGGTTCGGAAATCGACCAGGCTATTCTACAGCGCTTGCTTTTTCCAGCCTTTACCATACAGACCGGGCTCAGGCTTCCGCGAGAATTTTATAGTGGAAAACTTACCTCCTCGCGTAATAAATTTCAATATAATCGCCTCCGGCAACTGGCCGAGAAGATAAAAATCGAATTGAGCCGGGAGGAATACTACCACCTGGATTTCCCTGATTTCCATGCCGGGTATTCGCTAAACCTGGAGCTTACGGCAGAGATGCTGGCGGCCAGGCTGGAGCCGGTTTTCGAACGCTTAAAAAGCTACATTGAAGAACAGGTTAAATTACGAGCAAAGGCTCTGCAGCTTTTTTCCGCTGATAAATGGCATATAGACGCCGTCCTCCTCCTGGGCGGAGCCTCGCAGACCAGGGGGCTCAAGGACTTAATAGCCGGCATCTTTCCCGATCTTAAAGTTATATGCCCTGAAGACCCGTCCTTCTACGTTTTGCGGGGACTCTGCCACTGGGAAAATGATGGTAATTCGGGTGCAACCAGTATTAAAAGTATTTATCCCTTTAACTTTTATATCGAACGAATAAGTCCCGATGGCAGCAGTCATTTACTGGAGAAGATTCCTTTTGATACGGCTAATTTAGAGCTGGATTTACAAAAACGCTATCCTATTTTCTCCCTGCCGCTTGATTCTGTTTATAATCTATCGCCAGATCCGGACTCGGTTTTATTCCGCATTTATGAAGTGGAGGAAGAAGATAATCAGGTTAACCTGGAAAGGTTCAGCGGACAGGAGATGGTCTGGCAATGGGAAGGTCCGCGCCAAGAACTTCACAATTATTTGGAGCTATACCTGGATTTAAAAAAGTCCCGGATTGAAAGCGGGGAGGCCTTATCAGCTACCAGAACCCGCCCGCTTGACTCCAACATTTTATCAGGACTGCTGGCCAGACAAAAAGAAATACAGAAATTAATGGCAGATAGCCGTTCTAACCCCCGCCTGGCAGAAGATTTCGGGGAACATTTAAGCAGGCTGGATAAAGTTAATAAACCATATTACAACCATAGTGAAACCACCCTCTATAAATTATTATACCTCCTCGATTTTTTTACCCGCCCTGGCAACTAGGCTAAGGGTTCTCCCTCTCCCCTCTTCCGCTTTCCGCCTTCCGCCCTCCGTTTTCCTATTTACTTAAAATCCGGGATAGCCAGGATTTGCCCCGGGCTTGTTCCGCTTTCCAGAGCTCAAGAAATTCATCTATCTTTCTTTCCCGTTCCAGATTACGCTTATCTATCTTCTGTTCCAGCTTTTCCATACGCTGCTCCAGTTTACGGTTCTGTTCCAGCAGGGTCTGGTTTTGCTCCACGATCTTTTTAGCCATGGAAACTACTTCCATCATACCCTGCCCTTTATTCTCCAGCGGACTTATCGCCTTTTCTTCGCTCTCTTCAATATTCTCCAAGGCCATTTTGATAGCGGTGGTATTAAGTCCCTTGTTTTTTAGCTGCAATACCAACTTCAGGGTTTCCAGGTCAGATTCGCTATAAAGCCGGTCGCCCCGCTCATTGCGCTTGATTTTAAGACCCAGGCTATTTTCCAGGTAACGCAGGGTATATTGCTCTACTCCCAGTATTTCTGAAATCTCACTAATCTTATAATATATCTCCTGCACTTGTAACCTTTCCTCCCCTTACTTCATAAATTGTTATTAGCCTGAACAATAAAGCGGAAACATTGAAATACTAGCCTTTTCATCCTGAGAAGTATTTGTTAAGCAGCATCCAAGAACAGTTCAAGCCAGCATAATTGTTAACTTGATAGTCAACTTCATTCTTAAACATTGTGAACTTTATTGTGAAGCTTTACTTTCCCTTCCCAATTTATATGCTCATAAACGACCATTAATAACCCGTATATGAGCAAAGCCGTCCCTTTATAAGGACGGCTTCTTTTTTAGCGTAGTAAGAAAAGTACCCCCGCTAATGCGGGGGTCTTTTAAACTTTTTCTTGTTCTACTTATTCTTGGTTATTCTTGCTATTTTGAATACTCCTAAAGAATATTCATTTAAGCAGGGTTTGCCCGCTTCCTGGCTTACATATACTCAAATGCTTCCAGGGGAACCTCAAGTGCTGAGGAATCTCCATCCGCAATGATTTCGCAAACGCTCCATACATTGGGCACCACATTATGCAGATAGTACTTGGCGGAAGCTACTTTACCACTATAGAAGTTGTAATCATAGTGATCGGCTCCCAGTTCCTTGGCCTTCTTATCTGCCAGGACGGCCTGGTCAAGAATCTGGCGTCCGCAGTACAGCTGCGAGGTTATGGTGAGTACCCGGCGGGAATAAAGGGGAACCAGGCTGAAGTTGGTCTTGGCATAGCCAGCATAAACTTTCAGCATTTCCTGGTAAGCCTTCAAAGCCTTATCCAGTATGGCAAATTCCTTGGCCAGGGCTTCGTTGCCCTTGTTAGCCTCACAGAAGTCTACCATTTCCTTCACCCAGGCACCGAACAGGGATCCGCCCTTCATTTGCATCTTGCGGCCCACCAGGTCCATGGACTGGATGTAGTTGGTACCTTCCCAAATGGAGTAGATCTTCATGTCGCGGGCTATCTGAGCTACGGGATATTCTTCACAGTAGCCATATCCGCCATAAGACTGAATGGCCTCACTGATAAGCCACCAACCTTCATCAGAAGGATAGGCTTTACAGAGCGGGGTGGTCATTTCAATCAGATCGCTGGCAGCTTTTCTGACTTCTGGATCGGGATCGCGCTCTCTCTGGTCAAAAGCCAGGTAAACCCGGTACATCATGGCCCGGATAGCTTCAATATGTGCTTTACCCATCAACAGGGTACGCTTTATATCTTCATGATTGATTATGGCTACGCGTCCAGCCTTGGGATTGGTCAAGAGACGGCCCTGTACCCTTTCCTTGGCATTGTCCCGGGCATTGCAAAAGGCGTTGATGATACAGGACAAGGCCATATGACCGGTTTCCATACGAGCCAGGTTCATCATCTGGAACATCTGCGCCATACCCTGGCCTTTACCCTCATGTTCCCGCGGGTCATTGCCCAGCAACCAGCCGCGGCAGCCATCATTTTCACCAGCGGCCAGAGCAGCGGTAACGGAACCGGCTTGACCCATCTTGTGCTCTACACCAGTAGTCTGGAAATCATTGTCGGAGAGACTGCCATCTTCGTTTACCCAGTATTTGGGCACAACAAAGAGAGAGATTCCACCCGTTCCCGGTCTGGCTCCTTCGATACGGGCCAGGTAGAGATGGATGATGTTTTCAGTAAAGTCATTGTCTCCGGCAGTTATGAATATCTTGTTTCCTTTGATTTTGAAGATGCGCGGGTCATCGGTGGGGTAAGCCCGGGAAAGAATATCACCGACATCGGAACCGGCGCTGGGCTCGGTCAAACACATGGTCCCCGACCAGGTTCCATCCATCATCTTGGGCAGGAACATCTGTTTTAACTTCTCATCGCCAAAGCTCTGGATCAGATCTGCCGCACCAGTGGTTAGCAGTACATAAGGCATAAAGGTGGGGTTGGCGGCTCCAATCAGTTCCCAAACCGCCATATGCAGCATTTCCGGCATTACCATGGCATCCGGGGCTTTGTCTATGTTGCTGGTTCCCCAGCCTTCACTCTGCAGTTGGTGGAAAAGGGGCCCAAAGGTGGGCGGTGTGGTTACCTTTCCATTTTCAAATTTAATCGGGTGGTTCTCGCCATCATCGTTGGTAGGTTCAATTACTTCTTTACACATCTTAAGAATCGGTCCCAGAACCGATTTGATGTCATCTTTGGAATAATAATCGGCAAACTGCGGGTAATTGAAAACGCGTTCAGTAGGCAACCATTCGCCTATAATAAATTCAAAGTCTCTAATATTATTAATCGCAAAATTAGCAGCCATGTTTATATTCCCTCCATTTTCTAATAATTTCAAGAGGGTTCTAGTTTTTAGTTTTCCCCCTTATAGATATCTTCCTTACTAACCCAGCTTCTTTTCTAGAAAATAACCCCCATTACAGTCCTTGGGCAACAAGACGACTTCCCATCACCTCCCCCTATCCTTAAAATAAGCCCTCCATTTTTATTCACTGGACACTGTTTATATGGCCCAAGAAAAAACCTTATACACAGCTAAATACAACACTCCAGTAATTCCCAATGGAGGAGCTGAAGAAATATTGCATAAAAAATAGGACAAACTTAGTTATCTTTTATATTCTAATCTCTTGTGCTAAATCCCTTTTTTTTAGCAATAATTTTTTATTAACTATAGCATCCAGGAAATCCTGTCTCTTTTTCCAAAGAAATATGTCGTAGTGGGAATTCCTCAAAAAAATTATGCTCTATTCCGGGAATACAAAATGAAGAAGTAATTAAAGAAAAAGGTCACAAAGCTAACAGGATTTTAGCAACTTGTGTTGAATATTTTAAAATGTTGTCTTTTTGCAGTCTAATTATGAAGGAAAGGGGGATACAAGCCAATAATTTAGGATGAGACTAAAAATTTGCTAAAAACACGAGGAGGTAGTTATGTCAAATTCAAACGAAATGCATGTAAGCGGGCACATTCAAGAACTGGTTGCCAACCCGTCACCACTGGGGCTATTGGGACTGGCGATGGTAACCCTGGTAGCATCTTCCCAAAAGCTCGGTATTACCACTGGCACGGCCTTCATTATTCCCTGGGCTATTTTTTTAGGTGCCACTGCCCAGTTTGTGGCCGGGCTCATGGACTATAAGCACAATAATACTTTTGGAGCAACCGCCTTCTGTGGATATGGCTTCTTCTGGTTTGGCGTAGCTATGACCTGGATGATGGCCAACGGAACCATAGGCATGAGCGCAGATATCACTCCGGATATTCACCAACTGGGATTTGCCTTCCTGGGTTACTTCATTTTTACCGTGTACATGACCGTTGGAGCTGCAGGTGCCAACAAGGTTCTGTTTATAATATTCTTCCTGATTGACCTGCTTTTCCTGGGGTTATTTATGAACACCCTGGGATTAGGTGGGGAAGCCTGGCATGAGTTGGCTGCCTATTCTGAAATGGGTATAGCAATAATGTCTTTTTACGGCTCTGCCGCAACAGTGCTAAATTCTCATTACGGCTTTACCGTACTGCCGGTGGGGGCACCCTTTGGCTCCCTGGCCAGAAAAGCCGCCCAGCTTAAAAAATAATCGGTATCCTACTATATCTTACTTTAAATAGTTCAAAAAGGCAGGTGAAGAACCTGCCTTTTTTATTTACTCCCAAGCTGATAGTAAAGCCCCAAAAAGTGGGATATATATTTTGCCTCGTTATATGGTGGCAGGGGGAAGCGCCTTCCAATAGTAATTCGCCAGAATGCTGTGGCCATAGGTATCCTCCGCAGCAAAGGCTTCGGCAAAACCGCTATATTTATTGCGGTCAAAGCCTGGTGTGGCCCACTTGCCTCCCAGGTCTATCCAGCGAGGGGCACAGCCTCTGTTCACCAGGATAAAACGGGGGTCTAAAAGCTCTTTCCCTGCCGGCAGGGGCGCGGCGGTTGCATAAGCATAAAGGTGTTGAATATGTGCTTCCACTCCGTTGGCCGGGCTGTCAAAAAAAGCCCCATGCTTACCTTCAATAAAACGCACCTTTTGGGGATTGGCTCCGCGCAAATCTTCCGTGGCTGTAGCTGCCTTACCGGTAACGCTTAAGCCGCAATAATTATTCTGCTCGGGCAAGGCCAGTCCCCCGAATTTCCACCAACCGGTTTCCTTGGCTGCCTGGCAGAAGGCAATATCTCCTCTTACCCCGTATTCCCTTCCCATCTGCAGGTAGAGTTCAACCAGATCCGGTGCCAGCGGGTTGTTCTCCTGCAAGAGGGTTTTCAACTGCTCCGGCGTGGCGCTGGAATCACCCATTATACTTATTTCATAATCGTTATTAACTGCTGCCGGCTGGGGGGAACCATCCGCAAGCGGTGCCGGTGGATCGTTTACCGGTGTTACTGGCGTAATACCGGAGTCAACCGGCCGGGCCTGGGGTGTCATGACTATTACCTGGTAGTTGGTATCGTCCCAATCAACCTTCATACCCATTCCTTCAAAAGTGGACCTCAAGGGCACCATGGTCCGGTCATTTACTATAAGAGGTAATACATCATCCGGTTTAATCTCCCGGCCATCAAAATAAATCTGGACAAACTGGCCTTTGCCGTCTGCCGGCAACGAGGACAGATTCGCCGATGATGAACTGCTGATTAATACCCGGTAGTTTTCCGCATCCCAGTCCACTTTGAGCCCCAGTCCCTCGCTAATTACCCGCAGCGGGACCATAACCCGGTCATTCTTGATAAAGGGAGCAGCCTCTCCCGGATCCACCTGCCGGCCATCCACGAAAATCTTTACCGGCTGAGTCTCCGCAGCCAACGCAGGGAGAATAATGCCCGAACCTGCCAGGCCAAATAACAATGCCAGCAACAAAGTAAACAAAAACGACTTGCTTTTCATATAATCGCACCTCCAGAATAATTCCCCGAATTTATTTTAATAATTCCATTTCTATCGGCAAAATCCTGCCACAAGACTGAAAAAGCAAGCAGGATTTACATAAAACATCAACTTTTTGCAGAAAATATTTATTTCCTTCTTGATAAATTGACATGTTTTTCAGCTAACTTGTAGTATCGTATTTATACTATCCCCTTTTAATGAGGAAAGTAGGGAGTTGGGCCAGGGCTCTCCCCCTGACCTGGAAGCTCTGAGCAGATGGACGAAACGGAGTTAGCGTGTTTTATTGTAGGAGGTGGCAAACTATGTCAGGGAGAATATGGTGGGCTGAATCATCAATTGTCCAGGGAAATGGTAATCCTGCTGATATGGTTAAGAGTCAGTTTTTGGCGAACATGAGCCACGAAATACGGACTCCCATTATCGGCATACTGGGCTCGCTCGATTTGCTCGAACAAAGCGATTTGAATCACCAACAGGCCGCTAACATTTCCGTTATCCGCGAATGTGGGGAACAGCTTTTGCAATTAATTGATAATATCCTGGATGTATCAAAAATTGAATCGGATCTGGTCGCTCCCAATTTGGAACCATGTAATTTGGGCGAGTTAATTATGGCTACTGTCGACAGGGTTGATGCATTGCTAAAAAGAAAAGGGCTTGAATCCAAGTTGAATATTGATAGCCGGATACCTGCAATGATTATGCTGGATAGGACCAAGCTGCAACAGGTTATGCTCAATCTCCTTTATAACTCCATTAAATATACCCCGGAAGGAAGAGTAGAGTTAAAGGCAAAGATTCACCCGGGTAATTCATCCCGCTTGCTTTTTTCCATCAGCGATACCGGGATAGGTATCCCCTCGGGCTTTCTGGAAAAAGTATTCGAGCCCTTCACTCAGGCTGACAATTCTAACTCCCGCCAGTATGGAGGAGCCGGCCTGGGCCTTTTCATCTGCAAAAAATTGCTGGAAATAATGGAGGGGGAAATAAGTTTAAACAGCATGCCCGGTGTCGGTACAACGGTTAGTTTTAGCATCCCTCTAATAGAAGTAGATGAGACTGAAATTGAAGCTCCGCATGAATTAGATAGAGAACAGCTGGGAAACAGAGACGATTCCCTACTGGATTTTATCCCTATTCGGGTACTGCTGGTTGAGGACAACCCCCTCAACCAAAAAATCGTGGGCCAGATGCTATACAATTACGGCTTTGAAGTAATTATGGCTCCCAATGGACTGGAAGCCTTGAAAATTCTTCAAGATAAGCCGGTCAATATAGTTTTAATGGATATGCAAATGCCGGTTATGGATGGCTATGAGGCCACCCAGTTTATCCGCCAGCATAGTAAATGGAGGGATATTCCCATAATAGCCATAACTGCTCATTCTTTGCCGGGAGATCGGGAAAAATGCCTGGCTTGCGGCTGTACCTCCTATATTGCCAAACCCTTCAAAGCCCATGAGTTAGTACAACTGATGAAAGAATACATTAAACGGGATCTCAAGGAATCCGTATCTTCCCAGCGCTTGATCGCCGAACTCCTGCCAGGATTTCTCATACTGCTGGATGAAATGATCGACGATTTGGAGGCAGCGATTAATAGTCGTAATATAGATAAGATTCAGGCGATAAGCCATGATATCAAGGGTACGGCTGGTATGTATGGATTTATGGATTTTTCCAAACTGGCTGCAGCCATTGAACAAGCCTCCCGAATAAAAGACCTGACAAAAGTAAAGCAGATATTTTCTGAGCTTTACCAGGAGGTTGAAAAAGTTAAGATACAGGTATCCTAGTCCTTTCCTGGATAGGCCAGGCCTATATTATATACGATTTCGCTTATCTGCCGGGGTTTGTTCATACTGTATAGATGCACACCGGCTACTGCATTTTCCAGGAGTTCTTTAATCTGCTGGCTGGCATAGTCAATACCTGCTTTTTCCATATCCGCCGGCTCTTTTTCGTATTTGTCCACCAGTTTCAAGAGTCTGGCTGGCATGGAGGCACCGCAGAGATAGATCATTCTTTTAATTTGCCCGGCGTTCAGTACCGGCATAATCCCAGGAATGACCGGGCAGTTTATACCCGTAGCCTGACAGCGCTCCCAAAAATCAAAAAAGATTCGGTTGTCGAAAAATAGCTGGGTGATTAGGAAATCCACCCCGTTTTCCACCTTATTCTTCAGGTGGAAAATATCATCCTTTAAACGGGGACATTCGGGATGTCCTTCCGGATGAGCAGCGGCGGCAATTCCAAAACTGTCGCCATAGGCGGCCCTTATATCACGAATAAGCTCAAAGGCATAATGGTATTCCTGCCGGCTGAAATCAAACTCCGGCTCATCTTCCGGGATATCTCCGCGCAGGGCCATAATGTTACAAATTCCTTCCCTATTAAGCCGGGCAAGTATATTTTTGATATCCTCCTGGCGATGGCCTATGCAGGTCAAATGCGCCTGGGCTTCAATACCATATTCCTTTTTTACCCGGGCAGCGATTTCCACCGTTCGTTCCCGGTTGCTGCCTCCAGCTCCGTAGGTAACGCTTATATAAGCCGGGTTCAGTTTTTTTAACTCCTGCACCGTGTCAAAAACACTTTCCAGGGGATAGGCCATCCGGGGCGGAAATATCTCCAGAGACAAAAGCGGAACCTTCTGCCGGTATAATTCAATAATTCTCATATCAAACCCGGGGTGTCAAGGGGACGGTCCTTTTGACACCGTAACCCCTGCCCTTTATCCCTTACTCCTCACTTTTCTTACTAGCTCCCCAGTGTCACGGGGACGGGGTTGTTGACATATTGACATACTTGAACCCTTTGGTTGCTATAAAGATTACTGTGGCCGTCACTCAACCAGTAGTCCGCTAAGTGTTTCTACTGTAAAAAGTTATTAATATTCATTGGCTTGTATAAATATACCGCTTAGCTCCCTTAATTACGACCGTAGGGAGCATCAGTTGTGCCCGCAGGGCGCTTCGCATGGGCAACACCTGCGGCTTGTCTCGCAGCTCAAGGGGTACCATTCCGTCTTCCGCCCTCCGTCTTCCGTCCTCCGTATTTACATATTCGCTATCAGCGCATCGGCGAATCCGGAACACTTGACTTCCTGAGCATCCTCCATGAGACGGGCAAAATCATAGGTTACCACTTTACTGGCGATAGTCTGGCCCATGGCCGCAATAATCAGGTCGGCAGCTTCATTCCATCCCAGATGCCGCAGCATAAGTTCGCCCGACAATATCACGGAAGAGGGATTGACCTTGTCCAGGCCGGCATATTTGGGGGCGGTGCCATGAGTCGCCTCAAAAATGGCATGGCCGGTAACATAATTGATATTGGCCCCCGGAGCAATACCGATTCCTCCTACCTGGGCCGCCAGGGCATCTGATATATAATCACCGTTGAGATTAAGGGTGGCCACCACATCAAATTCATTCGGGCGGGTCAGGATTTGCTGCAGGAAAATATCGGCTATGGCATCTTTTATAATCAATTTGCCGTCTTCCTCCGCCTCTTTCTGAGCCTGGTCGGCAGCAGCCGTCCCTTTTTCTTCTTTTATCCGGTCATATTCATCCCAGGTAAATACTTTATTCCCAAACTCGCTTTCAGCCAGGTCATAACCCCACTGTTTAAAGGCTCCTTCGGTATATTTCATGATATTTCCCTTGTGCACCAGGGTAACATTGCGCCGCCCTTCACTCAAGGCGTAATTGATGGCAGCCCGAACCAGACGCTTGCTTCCTTCTTCTGACACTGGTTTTATGCCGATACCGGAGCTGCCGGGGAAACGGATATTTTTGACCCCCAATTCCTCCTGTAGAAACTTCAAGAGTTTATCGCTTTCCTCAGAACCGCGGGGGTACTCAATTCCGGCATAAATATCCTCGGTATTCTCCCGGAATATGACCATATCGGTATCCTCGGGGCGTTTGACCGGTGAAGGTACTCCCTCGAAATAGCGTACAGGCCGAAGGCAGGTATATAAATCCAATTCCTGTCGTAGAGCCACATTAAGGGAACGAATGCCTCCTCCTATCGGGGTGGTCAAAGGACCTTTGATGGCAATAATATACTCCCTTATAGTATCGATAGTCTCCTGAGGCAGCCATTCTCCGGTCTGCTGGAAGGCCTTCTCCCCGGCCAGCACCTCTTTCCATACAATGCTTTTCTGTCCCTTATAGGCCTTTTCCACCGCTGCCACCAAAACCCGGGAAGCGGCCGCCCATATGTCAGGACCGGTTCCATCACCTTCAATAAAAGGAATAATAGGGTGATCCGGTACCTTTAATACTCCATCTTCAACTCTGATTTTTTCTCCTACTGGCATCTTTCGAATCTCCTCCTAATTTTATAGTAAAAATTCATTAATAAGAAAAGTGAGGAGTGAGGAGTTTAGTTTATTTGCTGCTACATCTTACCATTCAAGCCCCTACTAAATCACTTTTCATCGCTGGTTATGGCCCTCACCATGCGGGTGTCACTATTAAGGTTGCGGCCATGCGGGGTTAGTCAAAATTAAAGGTTCCGTATTTTTTAAAATGCTCTACCAGGCCCCCATCAGACAGGATTTTCAGCATTACATCCGGCAAAGGGGTAACAGCAATCTCTATGCCTTTGCTGCGATTATACAAGACCCCTTTTTGCAGGTCGACTTCGAGCTCATCCCCTTCATCAATCTGCTCGGTGTCGCATTCAATCAGGGGTAATCCGGTGTTGATACAATTGCGGTAAAAAATGCGGGCGAAGGATTTGGCCACTACCGCAGTGATATTAGCGTTGATTATTGCCAAAGGCGCCTGTTCCCGTGAGGAGCCGCAACCGAAATTGCTCCCGGCTACTATGAAATCTCCGGCTTTAACTTTACTATAGAATTCGGGGTCCAGGTCTTCCATCACATATTTGGCCAGTTCCTTCATGTCCAGGGTTTTAAACTTGTGGCGGCCTGATATAATATAGTCGGTGTTGACATCATCTCCGAATTTGTGTACCTGTCCTTTTAAATCCATGCTTCTCCATCTCCTTCTAATCTCCTTGTTGCCTATTTCTATACCCACTTTGATGCGCCAGCCTTTGTTTTTGATAATACTATAGCACAGACTGTTAGCGTAGAAATTCCCGTGGGTCGCTGATTTCTCCCTTAATTACCGATGCGGCAACTGTAGCCGGTGAGCCCAGGTAAATAAAAGCACGATTATTTCCCATCCGGCCTTTGAAATTGCGGTTGGCAGTGGATATTACATTTTCCCCGTCAGAGGGAACACCGTTATGGGTGCCTACGCAGGGTCCACAACCAGGGGTTACCACTGCCGCCCCGGATTCGAGGAATATTTCTATAAGCCCCTCCCGTATGGCCTGAAGCATTACCTGCCGGGAAGAAGGGGCAACTATCAAGCGGCTCTTGACTTTTCTTCCCTTTAGTATAGACGCGGCAATACGCAGGTCTTCTATGCGGCCGTTGGTACAGGTGCCGATTACTCCCTGTTGTATGGGAGTACCTGCCACTTCCCCGATCGGGGCAACATTATCCACCGTGTGGGGCCTGGCCACCTGCGGTTCCAGCCAGGAAACATCGTATTCTTTTATCCGGGCATAGACCGCATCAGCATCCGCTTTAACCGGGGTGAAACTTTTTGTACTATGCTGTTTGACCCAATCCAGGGTTTTCTGGTCGGCTTCCATAAGACCGGCTTTGGCTCCCATCTCGATAGCCATATTGCTGATAGTAAAGCGGGCCTCCACCGACAAGCCGGCAATAGCTTCTCCGACATATTCCGCCGCCATATAAGTGGCGCCATCAGCCGTAACATCTCCAATCAGGTGGAGAATAAGGTCCTTGGAATAGACGCCGGCAGGAAGCTGGCCGTTTAAAACAAACTTGAAGGTTTCAGGAACCTTGAACCAGAGCTTGCCGGAAATCAGGCCGGCAGCCAGGTCAGTGGAGCCTACTCCGGTAGAAAAGACATTGATGGCTCCATAGGTACAGGTGTGGGAGTCGGCCCCAATTACCAGGTCGCCGGGGACTACATGTCCCTGTTCAGGCAAGAGCTGGTGGCATACTCCGTCTCCTATATCGTAAAAACATATCCCCTGTTCACCGGCAAAACTCCGCATCTGCTGATGCAGTTCGGAGACGCCTTCCAGGGGACTGGGTGCGCTGTGGTCGATAACCATGGCAATGCGGGCCGGGTCAAATACCCTCCTGGCCTGCATTTCTTGAAAAGCCTGTATGGCCAGAGGCGAGGTTCCATCCTGCCCCATGATGAAATCGAGTTCGGCTACTACGATGTCATTGGCTTTAACATCCCGGCCGCTCCTGGTGGATAAAATCTTTTCCGCAATTGTTTTTCCCAAAGCAATCAAATCCTCCTAAATTTATTGATATACAATTGAGATGTCACTGTGCTATCTGGTTTTCCCATGCAGCTCTTCGTATATATACATCAACTCTTTGTCAAAAAGGGAGCGTTTCAATTCAATAGACATTTCCCGAACCCGGGCCAAAATTTGGGATGCCTCTGTATCGTCCAGCTCAATACTGTATTCACGGGTGAATTTCGAGCGGACGGCGGCTGTACCTGAATGCTTGCCAATTACAATCTGTCTTTCCAGCCCAACCTCTTCGGGGCTGAATACTTCATAAGTAAGCGGGTTTTTCAATACCCCATCACCGTGAATACCAGATTCATGGGCGAAGATGCCGGAACCCACTATGGGTTTGCTAACGGATAAAGCCCGGCCTGAAGCCTGGGCTACATATTCGGCTACTTCCCGGAATAAGGTGGTGTTATAGGGAAGATTTACATTCATCAGGTATTTGAGTCCCATAATAGTTTCCTGCAAGCAGGCATTACCCGCTCTCTCTCCCAGTCCATTGATAGTAACGCCGACATAGTTGGCACCGGCATAAACCCCGGCCAGGGCATTGGCGGTAGCCATCCCAAAATCATTATGCGTATGCATCTCTATGTTGATACCTACGGCGTCAATCAAGGTTTTGATATAGCGAAATGCGGAAAGGGGGGTCAAGGTCCCTACGGTATCGCAAAAACGCAGGCGGTCAGCACCTGATCGTTTGGCCAGCAGGGCAAACTCGGTCAGGAAATCAATATCGGAACGAGATGCATCCTCAGCATTTACGGATATATAGAGCCCTTTATCCTTGGCGAATTTGACGGCGTCGGACATCCGGTTCAATACATCCTGGCGCGTGGTTTGCAGCTTGTGCTCGATATGAATATCCGAGGTAGATATGGATATGGCCACGGCATCCACCCCGCAGTCCAGAGACTCTTTAATATCGGCGATTACGGCCCGGTTCCAGGCCATTATGCTGGATTTTAAACCCAGAGCAACTATCTCTTTGATGCAGTCCTTCTCAAACCCGCCCATAACCGGTATACCGGCTTCTATCTGGTCTACTCCAATCTGATCCAGGTACCGGGCAATCTGAACTTTTTCATCGTTAGTAAAAACCACACCAGCTGTCTGTTCTCCATCCCGCAGGGTGGTATCCACAATATTAACCCGGGCGCCTTCCTCCAGGAACCAATCTTTATTCATGCTTGAACGCGTCATTTATTCCCCTCCCCAGAATTCACTATTAAAAATATAATGTAACTGTGATTCCACTGCAAAAAGTAATAATTATGCATTAGCTTGCATAAATATTCCGCTCGCAGCGTCCTTAATAGCGACCGAAGGGAGCATCCGTTGTGCCCGACAGGGCGCTACGCATGGGCAACACCAACGGCTTGTCTCGCGGCTCAAGGGGTACCCGAAGGGTGAAGCATCCATGCTTCGCCAACGCTCGCTTTGCATATTTATGCAATCCCATGCAACAAAAAGAGTTTTTGCCATAGAATCGCGCTTATTTATGTTAAGAAATTCGTCACTTTAACTTTTCTTTCAATAATTTATTAACCACAGCGGGGTTGGCCTGCCCCCGGGTAGCCTTCATAACCTGACCGACAAAAAAGCCAAAAGCTTTTTCCTTGCCGTTGCGGTAATCCTCCACTACTTTCGGGTTGCCGTTGACAATACTCTCAATAATAGCGGAAAGGGCCTTCTCATCCGATATCTGTACCATACCCTTTTCCTTTACCACTTCCGGAGCGCTCTTGCCGCTATTGAACATTTCTGCAAATACAGTTTTGGCCATCTTGCCGCTTATAGTCCCGTCATCAATAAGCTGGAGCATTTCCGCCAGTTTCTCCGGTTTAAGCAAACAATCGGATATTTCCAGGTTGCTCTGGTTTAAATACTTGTTCAATTCGCTCATCATCCAGTTGGACACCACTTTGGCATCGGGATAGATTTTTATTACCCGGTCGAAGAATTCCAGGTAATCAGGAGTGGTCGTAAGTATAGCCGCATCATAATGGGGGAGGCCATAAGTCTCCACCAGTCTTTCCTGAGCCGCATCCGGCAGTTCCGGCATTTGTCGCCGTATCTCTTCTATCCTTTCCCGGCTGATTCTAAGCGGGGGCAAATCGGGGTCCGGAAAATACCTGTAGTCATCGGCTTCCTCTTTGCTGCGCATGGAGCGGGTGAGCTGTTTCTCCTCATCCCAGGTTCTGGTTTCCTGCAGCAGTTCCTCACCATCTTCAATGGCTTCCACATGCCTCCTGGCTTCATATTCAATAGCCCGTTCCAGCGAACGGAAGGAATTCAGATTCTTGATTTCGGTTCTGGTACCAAGTTCCTCTTGTCCTGCCGGTCGTACCGATATATTGGCGTCACAACGCAGGGAACCTTCCTGCATCTTGCAATCGGATACCCCGGCAAATAATAAAATCGACCGCAGTTTTTCCAGGTAGGCCCTGGCTTCACGGGCACTGCGCATATCCGGTTCCGATACTATCTCCAGCAGGCCTATGCCACAACGGTTGAGATCCACCAGGGAAAAGGGAGTGGTAGTTATATCACCCTGGTGCACCAGTTTCCCCGCGTCCTCTTCCATATGGGCCCGGTTTATTCTTATTCTCTTGATTTCTCCATCCAGGTCAATTTCCAGATAACCGTTTTTACAAACAGGCTGGTCAAACTGGGAAATCTGATAAGCCGCCGGTAAATCGGGATAAAAATAGTTCTTGCGGTCAAACTTGCAATATTCCGGTATTTCACAATTTAAAGCTATCCCCGTTCTAATGGCCAGCTCCAACACCTTTTCATTCAGCACCGGCAAAGCACCGGGAAAACCTGCACAAAACGGGCAAACCTGGCTATTGGGTTCCGCCCCGAAAGCTGTGGAACAGGAACAAAAAATCTTGGACTCGGTCTTTAATTCCGCATGTACTTCCAGTCCAATTACCGTCTCGAATTCCTTACTCATTAATTCCACCCCCCGGAACCGGTGTAAGCCGGTGATAATCAGTGTTTTGCTCAAAGGCATAGGCGGCTTTTAACAGGGTGGCCTCATCAAAGGCCCGGCCAATAAGCTGCATACCCACCGGCAAACCATCATCCAAAGCACAGGGAATCGAAATGCCGGGTAGTCCGGCCATGTTTACCGGAACGGTAAGAGCATCATTCATATAAAGGGTCAGGGTATCATCAATCTGCTCTCCCAATTGGAAAGCTGTAGTCGGAGTAGTTGGTGATACTATGAGGTCAAAATCCCGGAAAACCTCGGCAAAATCCGCGGCTATCAATCTTCTTACTTTCATGGCTTTAAGGTAATAGGCATCATAATAGCCTGAACTCAAAGCATAAGTTCCCAGCATTATCCTTCTTTTTACTTCCGGCCCGAAGCCCTGGGCCCGGGATAGAGAAAACATATCTGCCACATTAGCGGCTTCACCATCGCGCCAGCCGTATCTGACTCCATCAAAGCGGGCCAGGTTGGTGCTGGCCTCGGCCGGAGCCACAATAAAATAGGCCGGCAGAGCATATTCGCTATGCGGGAGCGATACTTCTTCCACTATAGCCCCCAGTTCTTCAAATTTCCGCAGGGCTTTCATCACCGCTGTCCGGATACTTTCCGTCACCCCCTGCCGGAAGTACTCCCGGGGATAGGCTATTCTCATCCCCTTTACTTCCCCATCCAAAAAAGCGCTGTAATCGGGAACTTCGATATCGGCGCTGCTAGCATCAAGTGGATCCTTGCCGGCAATAATTTTAAGTATTAAAGCGCAATCGCGTACATTACGAGATAATATACCTACCTGGTCCAGGGAAGAAGCAAAGGCCGCTACCCCCCAGCGGGAAACCCGTCCATAGGTCGGTTTTAGTCCAACTATACCGCAATAGGACGCCGGTTGGCGAATGGAGCCTCCGGTATCGCTAGCCAGGGCAAAAGGTATTTCCCCGGCAGCTACGGCGGCGGCACAACCACCGGAAGAGCCTCCCGGGACCCTTTCCCAGTCCCAGGGATTACGACTGGGGAAAAAGGCCGATTGCTCAGTAGAAGAGCCCATGGCGAACTCATCTAAATTCAATTTACCCAAGAGTATCCCGCCCTTTTCATTGAGGAGCTTGCTGGCGGTTGATTCATAGCTGGGTACGAAATTTTCCAACATCCTGGAAGCACAGGTGGTTTTAATGCCCCGAGTGCAGAAAAGGTCTTTTAACCCATAGGGAATGCCTTTAATTCCACCATATTCACCCTGCTGGTCAATCCTGCGCGCGCTTTCCCAGGCCGTTTCTTCACATAAAGTAATAAAAGCCTGCGCTTTTTCCTCTACGACAGCAATCCGGGAAAAAAGGGACTTTACAATATCCTCGGAAGTAATTTCCCCGGCGAGCAGTTTATCCTGCAATTCATGAACCGTAAGCTTGTATAAATCCACTGGCGAAAACCTCCCTATATTATCCTGGGGACTTTGTACTGGCCATCTTCTACCAGGGGAGCATTAGATAGAATTTCTTCCTGGGAGGAGCCGGGAAGGGCCTCATCCGGGCGCAGGACATTAAAGACAGGCAATATATGAATCAATGGCTCTACCTCCCCGGTGTCAAGCTCGTTCAGTCTTTCCACATAATCCAATATCAAACTTAATTGCTCCGCAAAGGCGGTTTTCTCATCTTCGCTTAAGGCCAGACGAGCCAGCATAGCCACATGATTTACTTCTTCAGGTGAAAGCGCCATCAAGCTACCCCCTTGTCGCTTAAAACATTTATGTTCAATATTATATCAAATGCCCTGGTCTAAACCTAATAATTTTACTGGTAAAAGGGCATGTATACAAGGATACTCCTCATTTAAACAAGAACATCAGCAGCGGAACCAGCAGAAGACCGGGTAGCAGGTTCGCCAAACGGATGCGGGCCAGGCCCAGGGTGTTGAGCCCTATCCCAGCTATGATAATTCCCCCCAGACCGGTCAGGTTATTTATGACGGGATCAGTAAGTAAAGGCTTCAAAAACCCTGCTCCCAGGCTGATGGCTCCTTGATAAAGCAGGAGGGGAAGAGCGGAGAAAAGTACCCCTACACCCATACTGGCCGCAAATATCATAGCCATTATCCCGTCCAGCATGGATTTTACCAGCAGTATATCATAATTATGGGTCAAACCATCCTGCAAAGCTCCCAGGATGGCCATGGCGCCGACACAAAAGACCAGGGTGGCGGAAACGAAGCCCTTTACAAAGAGATTTTCTTCCTGCCCCAGCAACCTTTCCAAGCTTTTCCCGGTATTCTCCAGCTTGCCCTCCCAATTCCTCCATTCCCCGAAAACCGTTCCCAGAGCCAGGCTGAGACCAACAACTACCAGGTTCTCGGTCTTGAGCCCATACTGAATCCCAATTATGAGGATTAGAAGGCCCATGGCATCCTGCAGGGAGCGGGAAATGTTTTCCGGTATTCCCCGGCGCAGCAGCAGACCAACAGCTCCCGCCGCTACAATGGCCCCGGCATTTATTAAGGTACCGGTCACCGCTTCTTCACCTGCAATTCCTCCCGTCACAACATTAAACTGACTCTACTGCAATAAGTTACAAATATTCATTGGTTTGTATAAATATACCGCTCGCAGTCTTCGCATGGGCAACACCTGCGGCTTGTCTCGCGGCTCAAGGGGTACGCGCTAACCTCCCGTCCATGGTCGTATAGCGCTCTCGCGACGTCCTGTCGCTCGCCCCCTTTCGCCTGCTCGCCTTCGCCGGGTGTTGCATCCATGCTTCGCCAACGCTCGCTTTGTATATTTATGCAACCCTTATGCAACAAAAGAGATTTTTGTAGTGGAACCCCTCACTCCTCACTTTTCTTTTCCCGGTGCGCCTAAGATAATCCCAAGAGGTTTAAAAAACCTGCCTCGTCCAGTATGGTCAAACCTAGTTGCTGTGCTTTGTCCAGCTTGCTGCCCGGATCATCGCCAGCCACTACATAGGAGGTTTTCTTGCTGACACTGTTGCTCACTTTTCCTCCCCGGCTTTCAATCATCTCGCTGGCCTGCTGGCGGGTCAGGCTGGGCAGGGTGCCGGTAAGCACGAAGGTCTTTCCCTGCAGCAGTTGCTCTCCGGCCTCGATGGCCTCCTCCCGGGTATTGACCCCCAGGGCTTTTAGATTTTCTATGGTCTCCCGGTTTCGGGGCTCAGCAAAAAAATTAACAATAGACTCGGCCATCTTGGGTCCGATTTCCGGAATGCTGGTTAGATTCTCTACCCCCAGCTTATAAAAATCATCTATATCATAGATATGACGGCTGAGAATTTTAGCGCTCCTGGCTCCTATATGCCTTATTCCCAAGGCGGTAAGCAGGCGGGAGGGGGGACGGGATTTGCTCTCATCAATGGCTTTGATTAAATTGGCGGCGGATTTTGGCCCCATTCTTTCCAAAGCAGTGATCTCCTCTTCCCGTAAGCGATACAAGTCGTCAATTCGTTTTACCATCTCTTTGTTTACCAACTGTTCGATTACAGCTGAACCCAATCCATCTATATCCATGGCCCCGCGTGAGGCAAAAAAGATAAGGCTTTCCTTGAGCCGGGCCGGGCAATTGATGTTTTCGCAGCGATAAGCCACTTCTCCGGCAAAACGCGCCACCTTGCTGTCACAAGCGGGACAGTTTTCCGGGGGCATTATCACCCGCTCCTCCCCGCTTCTTTTTTCGGGGAGAGAAGCGATGATTTCAGGAATTATATCTCCCGCCTTATGCAGCAAAACCATATCGCCGATACGCAGATCCTTTTCCTTGACCAGGTCAAAGTTGTGCATACTGGCCCGGCTAACTGTAGTTCCAGCCAGGAATACCGGTTCCAGCAAAGCAGTGGGAGCGATGATTCCGGTACGCCCCACATTTATTTCTACGCCCAGGAGCCGGGTTTCCTTTTCTTCGGCGGGAAATTTGTAGGCCATAGCCCAACGGGGACTCCTGGCGGTTGCCCCCAACTCCTCGCGTTCTGCCAGGGTATTGAGTTTGACCACCACCCCATCAATCTCATAGGGAAGCTCATGTCGCTTTTCCGCATATTCATCGGTAAAAGCCAGAACAGCATTTATATCCGCGCAGAAGCGTACCTCCGGATTGACCGGCAAGCCCAGCTCCTGCATAAAATGCCAGGCCTCTTGCTGTTCCGCTAGAGTTTGTCCTTCCATATAAATAATGTCATAAACGAAAGCAGACAAAGCCCGTCCGGCAGTTATCCGGGGATCGAGCTGCCGCAATGAACCGGCAGCAGCATTGCGGGGATTGGCAAAAACCCTTTCCCCTTTTTCTTCTTTTTCCTCATTGAGACGAATAAACTCCTGTTTGGGCATAAATATTTCACCGCGCACTTCCAGCCGGGGCAGTGAATAGCGCAAGCGAAGCGGGATAGTCTTTATTGTCCTGATATTGGCTGTTACATCCTCTCCCACCAGCCCATCCCCTCTGGTGGCAGCATTCAGTAAAACCCCGTTTTCATAAACCAATGCAATAGAAACCCCATCTATTTTAAGTTCTGCCATATATGACAGCGTCCGGGTGACCCGGCCTACCCGGCGGTCAAACTCCAGTAAATCCTGATAGGAAAAGGCATTATCCAGGCTTAAGAGGGGAAAGCGGTGCCTTACCGGGGAGAACTTTTCCGAAGCCTTACCCGCCACCCGCTGCGTAGGTGAATCAGCGGTTATATACTGCGGGCATTCCTCCTCCAGCTTTTTCAGTTCCTGCATCAGGCGATCATAGCTGGCGTCACTTATTAGCGGGGCATCCAAAATATAATAGTGGTAATCATGCTTTTGAATCTCTTCCCTCAGCTCCTTTATCCGGGAACTGACCTCCATTCCTTTACCCCCCTTCCTTTTTGAACAATGGTTAAACGGTAGTTGAACAATAGTTGAACGGTTGCTAATCGTTTTTACCCATAAGTTAGAAAGTATGATGTGGCGGGGAATACCCCCTTATAATCACCGAACGACCCTTCCGTCTTCCGTCCTCCGTCTTCTGTCTTCCGTCTCTAATCTATTTTCTCCAGCGGAGCGATATCCAATCGCAGCATCCTGGTTCCCGCCTGAACAAATTCAACCACCGCAATCTGCTCCTCTTCATTCAGTTCGCTTATTATTCCCATACCGAATTTGGCATGCAGGACCCGGTCACCGGCTCCAAATACCGGTTTGGCAACCTTTTTTTGCTGGGGAGAGAGCAAGAGCTCTTCCGGAATTTCGTAGAGAAAACGCGAAGGAGGGTTGCTGCGTTCATAGCCATAGAGCAAGCGGTTCAAAGCATGGCTAAGATAAAGCCTTTCCTGAGCCCGGGTTATGCCCACATAGCATAGTCTTCTTTCTTCCTCCATCTCATCAACCGTCTGGCTGCGATACGAAGGGAAAACCCCTTCTTCCAGACCGGTAATAAAGACCACCGGGAACTCCAGGCCTTTGGCCCCGTGAAGGGTCATGAGCAGGACATGGTCGGAATTGTCAAGCTCGTCGCTCTCCTGCACCAGGGCCGTCTGAGACAGAAATTCCTCCAGTCCCTGACCCCCTTCTCTTTCAAATTCCACTACCAGGGAGCGCAACTCCTGCAAATTCTCAATTCGCGCCTCAGCATCAGCCGCTTTGCTTTTCTTAAGCTCCTCGATATATCCCGTAACTTCAATTACCTGCTCCAGAAGCTCCATCAACGAAGCCCCTGATGAGACCAAATCCGTTAGATACTTCAGTATGCCATGAAAATCCTCCATAGCCGCCAGCATCTTCCGCCCAATTCCGGGAATGGATTCCGCCTCAGCCAGTACATCCAACAAAGAAATCCCCCGTTCCTCCGAATAAGCCTTAATCCTACCCAGGGTTTTTTCTCCTATCCCCCGGCGGGGAACATTTATAACCCGTTCGAAACTCAAGAGGTCATTATTATTGGAAACCAGGCGTAAATAGGCCAGAATATCTTTTATCTCCTTGCGTTCGTAGAACTTGCGCGCTCCCACAATATGGTAAGGTATATTGCGATAGAGCAAAGCCTCTTCTAAAACTCGGGATTGTGCGTGAGTACGGTAAAAAACGGCAAAGTCCCGGAAATTCATATTTTCGCTTCGAAGCAGCTGGTTTATTTCATCAGCTATGAAACGGGACTCCTGAAAACTATCACCGGCACAGAAGTGTACTAGCTTTTCTCCCTGCCCCTTTTGGGTATATAGCTGTTTTTCCTCCCGCTCCTCGTTGTTGCAAATCACCGCATTGGCCGCGCTTAAAATATTGCCGCTGGAGCGGTAGTTCATTTCCAGCTTGATCAGCCGGCTATCCGGGTAATCGCCGAGAAAACGCTTGATATTATAGGGCTCGGCCCCCCTCCAGCTATATATGGACTGGTCGGGATCTCCAACCACGAAAATATTGTGGTGCCGTGAAGCCAGCAAACGGGCCCAGAAATACTGCGAGTAATTGGTGTCCTGGTATTCATCAACCATAATATATTGAAACCATCCCTGGTATTTTTCCAATATGGCCGGATTCTGTTGGAAAAGGCGGATACAGAGCACAATAAGGTCTTCAAAATCCAGCACATTCAAGTTTTTAAGGCGGGAATTATAAAGGCTGAAGACCCTACAATTCCTTTCCTTTATGAAATCGGGAACAGCAAAGCTGTAAAAATACTTCTCCGGTTTTTCCAGGCTGTTTTTTGCCTGTTTGAAGATATAGAGCAGTTCTTCCGGTTTGGTTTCATAGTCGTTTTCTTCTCTAAGTAGGGTTTTGATAAGTGATTTAGCTTCCGTATCATCAATAATGCTGAAGTATTTGTCAAAACCCAATTCCTGAATATCCATTCTCAATATGCGATTGCAGGTGGAGTGAAAAGTTTGAATCCACTGGCTGTTAAAATCGGGAAGCATCGAAATCACCCGGGAACGCATCTCCTGAGCGGCTTTATTGGTAAAAGTAATGGCCATAATCCGGTGAGGAGGAATTCCCTGCTTTACCAGGTGGACAATACGGCGGGTTAGAACCCTGGTCTTGCCACTACCGGCACCAGCTAAAACCATACAGGGACCATCTACATGAGCTACGGCTTCTTTTTGTTGTTCATTAAGATCAGCGAAAATATTTTGCATAGAATAAAAACCACCTTTTAAGTATCGGAAGAAACTGCTTAAGCAGTTTCAACACATTCTTTTGTATCCCCACTCCTAACCATATTTTAAATAATAACACAAAACTACTCTATCTTTTGAAAGAGAAGCTATAAGCTTTGCTGTAAAAAAAGCTATTGCTTATTCCACAATTGCTATATTATAGAATTATAAAAGTGACTCTACTGCAAAAGCCCCTTTTGTTGGGTACTGCCCCCCAAAAACGCACAGAATAATTGAACCTCCTTGTGGCAATAATAACCGCGAGGTGATAATGTGCGAAATATCGATGAACGCGAGCGAACACTGAATATGTACTTTCACGAGGAAAAAGCTATGGCGAAGAAGATATAGAATATCTAACGATATACCAAAGCGAGGTGAAACTCCGCTTGCTAAGGAGCCGGTCGTGAGGGAAAGGCTACATACCCGCAAGGCAAAAGATGAAATAAGTCCGTCCCTTCCCGAGTTTGATTCCGATCATCCTCATCTCAATTACATTATACTGTACACCATAACGCACATCAATTGAAGGAACAGCCTGACGGTTCTTTTGTTAATTTATTGAATCAGACAAGTCGTTTCTTTATCAAACATGAAGCCTTTGGCATCATCAAAAAAAACGGCTGCGGCATCATCAATATTTACATCAATATCTGCCGGCATTCTGCTAATGATGGTACCTGACGGGGTATTGAGATATACATAGGCCTCAGCTCCCAGGCGTTCGATTACTTCGATATAACCGTTAAACAGCAGCATATGGCCTTTTGCCTCAAGGCTTACATTTTCAGGGCGAATACCGTATACTATTTTCTGTCCGATATAGCCTTGTTGCTTTAATAATTCCTGTTTCTTTTCATCCAAACAACGTACTTCATCGGCAAATGCTAATTTGATTAACCCATTTTCTTCAACTACTGCAGCTTCCAACAGATTCATCTGGGGCGAGCCGATAAATCCAGCCACAAAGATGTTGGCCGGCCGGTTATAAATATTTTTCGGGGTATCAATCTGTTGAATGATTCCATCTTTCATAATCACTATTCTTGAACCCATGGTCATTGCTTCAGTTTGGTCATGGGTTACATAAATAAATGTAGTATTAACTCGCTTATGCAGCTTTATGATTTCGGCACGCATTTGCACACGTAGTTTAGCATCGAGATTCGATAGAGGCTCATCCATTAAGAAAACCTGCGGCTCCCGGACAATCGCACGCCCCAGTGCTACGCGCTGCCGCTGACCGCCGGACAGTTGAGCCGGCTTTCTGGTCAATAAATCTTTAATGTCCAATATTGCAGCCGTCTTCAAAACCATTTCTTCAATCTTTTTGCGTGGCACTTTGCGCATTTTGAGTCCAAATGCCATATTGTCATAAACATTCATATGCGGATACAGGGCGTAATTCTGAAATACCATAGCAATATCGCGATTCTTTGGTTCGATGTTGTTAACGAGCTTATCGCCAATATGCAACTCACCAGAACTGATATCTTCCAACCCGGCAATCATTCTAAGCGTAGTTGTTTTCCCACACCCGGATGGTCCCACCATTACAAGAAACTCCCTGTCTTTAATTTCCAGGTTCACGTCTTTAACTGCATGAACACCATTTTCATATATTTTATTAATATTTTGTAATGACAAACCGGCCATTCCCAGATCACCTCAATTATTTCATCATTTTATGATTACCCATATTCGTATAGTTACTTAAATTAATATTATAAATAACTAACATATTTGGATTATATATGTTTGACAAAACCCAAATACAGATTCTAATATAATACCATATTATTATTATTATAAAAGGAGGCTATTGATTTGAAGAAAAAGCTGCTCACATTTTTTCTGGTATTCGCACTGTTATTCTCCCTTGGGGGATGCGGTACTGTCGAAAAGGCGGCAGATAAACCCAAAGATATTGAAGTTTGGGTTCATCAACACGATCCTTTGATTGCCTGGATGGAGGACAAGGCCCAAGAGTATAACGCTGAAAACAAAGATGTTAATGTAATTATTCGCGCATTTCCATCTGGTGAACTGCCTGAAAAGGTTTATACCGGAGTCAAAGGCGGCAAGGGTCCGGCAGCCTTTGACTTCTTGTGCTTGAATTACAAAAGTTTGATTGACAAGGATATTATTGCACCAGTTGATTGGGAAACTATGGGTTATGCTTCAGCAGAAGCATTTGCATCTGAATGGTATGAGTCATCTATCGAAGGGGTACGGGAAAATGACGGCAATTATTACGCCCTGCCTTATACGGCTAATACCTGGAGTCTGTTTATCAATGCCAAACACTTCAAAAAAGCCGGACTCGACCCTGAAAAAGACTATCCCAAAACATGGGAAGATGTACAATTAGTTGCCGAAAAATTAACCATCCGCGATGAAAAAGGCAAGTTAGTTCAAAAAGGTTTTGATCTTCCCTTTAACCAGCCCGCTCATTGGTGGTTCTTTGTTTGGGGGCCAATTCTAAGTCAATGTGGCGGAAGTGTTTTAAGTGAAGATGGTTCGAAAGCAACCATAAATGAAGCACCGGCAGTCAAGTCTTTGCAAATATTATATGATATGGTGCACCAATATAAAGTTACGGAACCAGGCACTGCAGTCAATGAATCGGAAGGCTTCAGAGATGGTACTACATCCATGTGGGTTAGTGGTGTTTGGAGCAAAGGCACTTTTGCAGGCAGAGAAATCGAGGATAAATATATGGCTGTTCCCCTTCCCCAGATTGACCCGAATAACCGGATTACCACTCTGGGTGGTTACTGGTGGCATGTATCCAATAAAGTGGACAGCAATACTCAAAAAGAAGCCTGGAAATTCTTAAATTATGTAACCTCAGATCCCGGTAACCAGTTTGAAAAAACCGGCTTGTTAATGCCTAAACCAAGCATAATGGAGTCCCAATCATGGAAGGATTATCCATATAGCGATGTATTCACTATTGATTTGGATGCCGGAATATGGCCACAAAGCTCACCTGTATATCCGCAGATTGAAAAGGCAGTGGCCGAGGCTATCGAAAGAAGCCTGGTAGGAGATATGTCCCCACAAAAATCAATGGATATTGCTGCTGATCAGATTAATAAAGCATTACAAGAAAAATAACCTTAATGAAATCGAGGCAAATGATGTCCAGTACCAAATTTCACAAAAAACAGAATGCAGCTGGAGCCCTATTTTTGGCTCCAGCTGTCCTAATTTTATTAGTATTTCTGGCCTATCCGGTTATAATGGCTTTCATAACCAGCCTGACCAAATCCGATTTGTTAACCCAACCCCAATGGGTAGGCTTGAGTAATTTCCTGAGCATTTTTACCAGTTATGATTTCTTGAATTCGCTTAAGGTTACAGCAAGATTTGTTATTTTAGCAAGTATACCCTTGTCTGTAATATCTCTTGCCCTTGCCGTTGTTCTGAGAAAGCCTTTCCGGGGGTCACAGTTCTTTAAACTTATTATTTTTGCGCCGGTTGTTTTGTCCGAAGCTATTACCGCCGTTGTTTGGAAGATGCTCTTAAATCCATATGGCATAGTAAATGATTATCTGATGCATTGGGGGTTTATTGAAACATATATTAAGTGGCTGATAGATCCGCGCTATGCCCTAGGGGGCATTATTCTATTTGTTTTGTGGAAAGAAATGGGTTATTTTATGATTATTTTTTTAACCGGCTTGCAGAGCATATCTGATGACTATTATGAAGCAGCCACGATTGATGGAGCATCATCATGGCACCAGTTCTTTTATATAACCTTGCCCTTGTTAAAGCCTACCACACTTTTTGCCAGCATCATCATGCTTATAAACATTCTAAATACCTTCACACCTTTTTATGTTATGACAGGAGGCGGCCCATTCAATAGTACCAAAGTTTTATCGATGCTCATCTTTGATACCGGTTTCAAATTTATGCTAATGGGCAAGGCAGCAGCCATGTCTGTCATCATACTGCTTATTGTCGCCGTATTAAGCATTATTTTATTTCGTATGGGAAGGCAGGATAATGTATGAAAAACACCCGCTCCATGCTGTTAATATATTTGCTCCTGATTATCGTATCCCTATTCATGTTGATGCCGCTGCTGGCAATGGTAAGCACTTCGCTCAAATATGAAGGGGCTGTATTGGCAACTCCTTTTCAATGGATACCATCCCCAGTCAACTGGGATAATTATTTTGGCATTCTGCACAAGTATCCTATTATGTCTTATTTGAAAAACAGTCTATTTGTTGCTCTCATAGCTACAACATCAAATCTCTTTTTATCCTCTCTGGCCGGCTACAGCCTGGCAAAGTTTCATTATAAGGGGAAAAACATTGTCTTTGCATTTATCATCATTTTATTGCTATTACCTGGTCAGGCCATTATCGTGCCGTTGTTCATGCTCATGTCTTCCCTAAGTTTAATTGATTCAATAGTGGCGATTATTTTGCCCTATATGACCTCTCCCTTTGCCATCTTCCTGATGAGACAGTATTTTTTGTCCATTCCTGACAGTATCATCGAAGCAGCCAGAGTAGATGGAGCTTCGGAATTGCAAATCTATTTTCGCATCATCTTGCCCCAGGCCAAACCTGTTTTAGCCGCTCTGGGAATATTCAGTTTCATGTTTAACTGGAACAATTTTTTGTGGCCTCTGATTGTCCTGAATAGTAAAACAAATTTTACGATTCCATTAGGAATTGCTATGATGGAGGGCGAATTTTCGACCCCTTACGCTGAACTGATGGCAGCAGCCACACTAGCCTCTTTGCCGGTATTGCTGGTATACTTCATATTGCAGAATAATTTCATCAACGGTATGGTTCTTACCGGCTTTGCTTCGAAAGGTGGAGATGACCATCAAAAAACTCATTGATTATATCATGAAGCAGAATAAAAGACTGGTTTCTCCCAAAGGCGGCGGCTCAATCGAAAGATTCCAAAAACGAGTAAATACTCCCATAATGAAACCGGCTGAATATATTGCCCATTGGCTGGCTTTTCAAGCCGAAGAATACGGTCACGAATTTCTATGCTCCACCATGCTGGATGTGCAAATATGCAAATGCCTGGGGTTGCAGACTTATTTAATGCCTGATGGAAGTGAACACGTGGTTGAATACCAAATAAACTGCGCAAACGATTTAAATAAGATAAAAAAAACATCCCCCCTCGCTCATCCCCTGGTAGAAAAATATATTACCTGTATCACAGAATTTAAAAAAATTTGCACCAAACCGGTAGGTGGAGCGTGTTTTGGTCCCTTTACATGTGCCGGAACCATCCTGGGTACGCAGCATCTCTGCATGGCCTCCATAGATAATCCGGAACTAATCAAGAAAACGATGGAAATTACAACTGATTTCATTCTTCAAATGGCACTGGACTGTGAGAAAGCAGGTGCCGATTTCTTTTGGATTGCAGAGCCCACCGGTGTTCTGTTCGCTCCACAGCAATTTAATGAATTTTGTGGCCGGTACATTAAGAAAATATTCGATAGTATTTCAGTGCCCGGTTTTTTGCATATTCCCGGCAATACCAACCATCTTATCGATGCGATGATAAAAACGAATGCACAGTGTTTAAGCCTGGATTCCTTTGTTGATATGCGTGATATGGCCCACAGGGTACCACTCGACCTGATTATACTGGGCAATATCAATTCAGTATCCATGCTCTATGATCCAATTGATAAAATTGCCCAAGATACAGCCAAACTGAACCGCGAAATTAAAAATTTCCCGAACTTTGTGATAAGTTCAGGTGGGGGTCTGTCCAAGGATACGCCGGAAGAAAACCTTAAAGTGCTATTTGATACAACCAGAAAAATTCCGGTTTGGAACCGAGAACAGTATCTTCAGATTCATCAACTGTGGCGCATTATGGCTGCTAAATCATTTGCTGAAATCGACCTGACCCTGGCTAAAAATAATTATTCGCCGGATATTGTTGCTGCCAGCCTTGAAGAAGCCTGTATGTATCTTAAGCGGCAGTATAAATATAAAAATTTGAGCTTGCCCCGCTATTCAAGGCAATCCCATGAAATTCTCAAACTTTTATGTACCGATTATATAAGCCGATTTCATAGTTTTAATATTGAGAGTGACACTGTAACCCTGGAACAGTTAAAAGCCAACATGCTGCACATCGCCCAGGGGTTTGTAAATTAATAGCTTTTGAAGAACCTTCCCTTGTTAATTGTTAACATTTTTAAAGATTCTATTCAGCTAGAGTTTTTGATTATGATGGACAATGTTCTCTATTCTGCCCCAAAAAAGCGGTAGAAACTGCTGGCGGTTTTATGATCAAATATCCTGTAAATACCTAACCCGGTAAATCAACCATACCAGGCAGCTTAGAGACTATAGAACTCTATCCCGGTTGAGGGTTCCCTGCAAGTGCGTTTTAGAAGAAACGCCAAAGATCCCTGGATTATTTTCTACGATCTTTTTGACATAACTGCTAATGTAGTAAGCAAAAAAACTCTAATTTTTAACCGGCAAGGGAGGGAGTAAGCCAATGAAAGTTCAAAGCCTTAATCTTCACGGTCTGAGCCTGGAAGAAGCCCGGCAAAAAACCAGGCAAAACTTGATCTGGTGCATGCAAAACGGGGTGGATGTGCTGGATTTAAACCATGGTAAAGGATATCATAGCAGCCGCAACTTTTCCGTACTCAAACAAGAACTGAGGAGAATGCTTAAATCCGAACCCTCCTTGAAGGAATTCGGTTACAAGGTAGTATACGGGGAATCCAACCTGCCGGTAGCCCTGGCTTATGATGAAGGCCACACCCTGATAGTTGCTCGCGGGAAAGAAAAGGAATATATCGGCGGTTGGAAAGAGCAGGAGAAGAAGCAGCGGATTTTTTCACCGGAAGGGCGGCAGGAAAGAAAACAACGGAAAAAAAGAAGTAAATAAGATTGAGAAAGTGAGGGGTAGGTCCCTACGATATACCTATTCTATCCATATAATCATGGATCTGTTCAAAAGCCAGTCCGGCAATAAACCAAAACGGAGTATAATCCAGGCGCACAAAGCCATCCAGGCTGAAAAACGAAGCACCGCTATAGTCCCAGGGGCAAAACCCCAGGGATATTTTCAAGAGCCAGCCACAGAGGTATTCAATCCCAATTATGAGGGAGGCCCAAATAAAGCCCCGTACCGGCCAGGGGGCAGAACGAATACGATCATGAAAAGGCTCCAGGAAAACGGCCAGTCCATATATGGGAAACATCCACAGGTAGGTATGGGCACCCAAGCGCCATGAAGCGTTCAAGAGAGAGCCCATTCCCGTAAATAATATTTCCGTAGTCCATCCCAGGGTTCCATAAAGCAAAAATCTCTTTAACATGTTTATAGTATGTGAAATTGAAAATGAACTATGATAATTGCAATGCAAAATTATATCGTATTAAGCCCACCCCTTATAACAAGCAAATAAAGACAGGATGCTTTTGTGCTTTATGGCGCAATCGAAGGCAACCGGCCTTTGAGCTCTTCACCGTCAGTAAAAAAAGCCTGGCCTGCAACCGCTTGTTTTTGGGGTAAGGCCAGGTAATCCAGCATATTTCTCAGCACTTGCAGCCCATTCCCATTGTCGGCAGTAAGTATTGATTCCGGGTGGAATTGGATTGCCGCCACCGGCATTTCCCGATGCTCAACCGCCATTGCCACTCCATCTTCACTGACTGCGCTTACTTGTAAACAATCCGGCAAGACGGCCGCATAAAGAGAGTGGTAACGCCCCACCCGGAACTGCCGGGGCAAAGATTTCCAAAGCGGCGAAGGCTGCGAAACCGTCAGCAAGGAAGTATGGCCATGGCAGGGATAAGGCAATTCCTCCACCCTCCCCCCAAAATACTCCACTACCCCCTGCAACCCGAGACAAACCCCAAAAACCGGAATAGATCGTTTAATCGCCAGGTCAATCGTTTCTGGCAACTGGAAATCATCCGGGCGCCCCGGGCCAGGGGATAGGAACAGCAGGTCGAAATCCTGCCCCTGGCGCAGGCGTTCCCGGGCCAGAGGAGCCCGGGTAACCCAAACCTCAGCCCCCAGTTGTTTTAAATAATTGCTCAGAGTGTGAACAAAAGAGTCTTCATGATCCACCAGCAATACCCGGGGTGCTTGTTTTTCCAGCTGTAAATCCGGCACAATTAAAGGCCGCCGGTCAGCAGAAACTCCCTGAATGGCCTTGAGCATGGCCGCCGCCTTGACCAGAGTTTCCGCCTCTTCCTCCTCCGGTATCGAATCCATCAAGAGGGTAGCCCCCACTCGGATCTCCGCCAGCTTATTCTTAATCCTTATGCTACGTAAAGTCAGCCCCGTATTTAGATCACCATTAAAGGAAAGGTAGCCCACCGCTCCCCCGTACCAGCCACGCGGCGACCCTTCATTTTCCTCCAGCCACTTTATCGCAGCCCGCTTGGGGGCTCCGGTTACGGTAACAGCCCACATATGGGTAAGGAAAGCATCCAGGGCATCAAAATCCGGGCGCAGTATTCCTTCAACATGATCAACGGTATGGATTAAATGCGAGTAAAGCTCTATCTGGCGCCGTCCGATAACCTTGACCGAACCTGGCTCACAGATCCTGGACTTATCGTTACGATCCACATCCGTGCACATGGTAAGCTCGGCTTCATCCTTGCCGGAATTGAGGAGTTTTCTGATCTGCAGCGCATCTTCAATGGCATCTTTTCCCCTTTTGATAGTACCGGAAATGGGACAGGTTTCCACCCGCTTTCCCTCCACCCGCAGATACATTTCCGGGGAGGCACCCACCAGTTGTTCATCGCCCAAATTTATGATAAAACCATAAGGGCTGGGATTGATACTTTTTAAGTTTTTAAACACTTCCGAAGGGGCTATCGGGCAAGGCTCCAACAGGGAATAGGAGGGCACCACTTCAAACAAATCCCCCCGCTGGAAAGATTGTTTAGCCTTTTTCACCAGAGCGGTGTAATGGCCTGGCAGCGACCGCTCCTGCTGTCTGCTCAATACTTCATAGGGGTAAATACCCTCCCGGCTGTATTGCGGAATATTTATTGATTCCCCACTGCTTCTAAAGCTGTAGCTTAGCTGGTAAGCCCGGGCCATACGATGATCCACCACCGTCAGCTCATCAGGCAGGTAAAGCAGCAAATCGCACTGCCCCTCGGGGCGGGGCCGCTTTAATTCCATGGGTTCGAACTGGTAAACCAGATCATAGCCAAAAGCCCCGTACAGTCCAAGGAAACAATCATCCGGATAAAAAAGGTATCTTCGCATCACCCTTATAAGCGAGAAAATACTGGCCTGCCGGCTGCGCTCCTCTTCCCAGCAAAGCTCAGGACTTTTTTTAATATTGCCCTCTATTTTATTCTGCTTAAGAAGCAACGCAGTAAATTCTTCCCGGCCGCGAAGCTCTGCATACAAGCCAAAGAGCAACTTCAGACCACTGCTTTTCAAAGCCTCAATGCAAAAATCCCTACCCTGAGCGCGCAGTTCCAGACAAGGATTGAGAAATCCGATGTCCCACTGGCTATACCTGCCGGGATAATCATAACTGCTGGAAAAAAGGGCTCCCTTTTGCCGGTCAATTTGCTTGATTATGGGCTCAGTAGCCTCGTTAAGTTCAATGCTGCGCACCCGGCGCTCTATATCGACCCCCCCCTCGCTTGAGTAGCGCAGGGAGCGAAAACCCGCCAGATGCTGGGAGATATTATTCATTCAGCTTTCATCCTCTCTCGTATCAAGGAAATGTCTTATCTTGGTAGCTTTTGCATGGTAAAAAAAGCTAATCAAGCCATAGCTCTTATCCTCTCAGTCAGAGCCGCAAATTGCTCCGGGGTGAGGGATTGTTCTCCATCGGACAAAGCCTCTTCAGGATGCTGGTGTACCTCAATCATCAGGCCATCGGCACCGGCTGCCATCGCCGCCCGGGCTACGGGAGCCACCAGCGAGCGCCGCCCGGTAGCATGGCTGGGATCCACTATTACCGGCAAGTGAGACAATTCCTTGACCAGAGCCACCGCCCCTATATCTACCGTATTTCGGGTCAAAGGCTCAAAGGTGCGTATTCCCCGCTCGCAAAGTATGACTTTTTCGTTACCGGCATCCATTATATACTCACAGGCCAGGAGCCATTCCTCAATGGTAGCGGCCAGACCGCGTTTAAGCAGCACCGGTTTGTCTACCCGCCCGGCCTCTTTAAGCAGGGAAAAATTCTGCATGTTGCGGCTGCCGATTTGGATAAGGTCACAATGGGCAGCTACCTGATCCAGATCGCGCGGATCCATAACTTCTGAAACCACCGGCAAGCCGGTGAGCTCCCGGGCTTCGGCCAGAATCTTTAGCCCCTCTGTCCCCAGGCCAGCAAAAGAATAAGGGGAGCTGCGGGGCTTGAAGGCTCCCCCGCGCAGTATATCCACACCCATTTCTTTTAAAATCAGGGCAATTTCCAGGTATTGCTCCCGGGACTCTACCGAACAGGGACCGGCAATTATGGTGCAGTTTCCATCGCCTATACTTATTTCCTTGCCGGCAGTTTTGATTTTAATAATGGTATTATTATTGCTATCAGGACTACGGGACGCTAGTTTACAAGCCAGCATGATAATCCTCCTTCCAGGTGCCCGGCACCTCTCATTAACTCCTAACAAGCAGCAATGAAATCACCTTCCGTCTTCCATCTTCCGCCCCTTACCCCCACTCCTCACTTTTCATTAACTTAACAACTTAAGTGCCTGGCACCTCTTCTCCAATATTCCGGGCAGAAGGGCGGGGCGGGACTCGTACTCTTCAATAATCTGGGCCAGGGCGCTCCCGATTACTACTCCGTCTGCCTGCTCGCGGAAAGCCCTGACCTGCTCGGGCTGGGATATGCCAAAACCCAGGGCCAGGGGAGCCGTGCTTACTCTTCTTACCTTTTGCAGGTAATCCTTGATTTCCATCTCCGGCAGGGACCTGAGCCCAGTCACTCCGCGCACCGAAACGCAATATATAAAAGCAGGGTCTAACTCCGCCGCCATCTGTACCCGCGATAAGGTACTGCTGGGAGCCAGCATAGGAATCAGCTCCAGGCCCTGGCCGGCCAGTCTTCCTAACTCATCCAAAGGCAGATCCGGTACTATAACCGCCTCTACCCCCGCTGAGCGGCAATCCCCGGCAAATTTGTCCAAACCCATCTGCAATATGGGGTTGTAATAGGAAAAAAGGATAAGAGGCAGCTGGCAGGCATCCCGCACCCGGGCGGCAAAATCCAGCCCCCGTTTCAGGTTCAGTCCCCGCCTTACCCCCCGGTGATGAAATCTTTCTATCACTTCACCATCAGCCAGCGGGTCCGTGAAAGGTACCCCCAACTCCAGCAAATTACAGCCCCCTTGCTCCAGGGCCCGGATACATTCCAGGCATAAATCTTCATCAGGGACCGCTGCCATAATAAAAGCTATCAGAGCCATCTCTTCCTTTTTTTTCAATTCAGCCCATCTATTTCTAATTTTCACTCCCAACACCTCCCAGCAAACGAGCCACTTCTTCCACATCCTTGTCTCCCCGGCCGGATAGATTTATGACCAGGCTTTTTTCTTCTTCCAGGGCAGCTGCTATTTTCAAAGCATAAGCCACCGCGTGGGCACTCTCCAATGCCGGGATTATTCCTTCCATCCGGCAGAGCTGCATAAAGGCATCCAGAGCCTCCCGGTCGCTCACCTGAACATATTCCACCCTTCCTCTTTCCCGCAAAGAGGCGTGTTCCGGCCCCACCCCAGGGTAATCCAAACCAGCGGATATGGAATGGGTGTCCATCACCTGCCCGTATTCATCCTGCAGGAGACGGCTGAAAGCCCCGTGCAATACCCCGTCATTGCCCCGGGAAAGGGTGGCGCAGTGCTGACCCGGTGCCGTACCGCAGCCTCCGGCTTCCACCCCCAGCAGTTTTACCGGGTCCTCCAGGAAAGGATAAAAAATCCCCATGGCATTGCTGCCCCCGCCCACACAGGCTATAATGCAGTCGGGAAGCCCCCCCTCCTGTTCCTGGAACTGCCGCCGCAGCTCCCGGCCAATCACCGCTTGAAAATCCCGGACCATCATGGGATAGGGATGAGGACCTACTACCGAACCTATTACCATATGGGAATATTCAAAACTACGGATGAAATCGCGAAAAGCCTCATTGGTAGCATCCTTCAGGGTTTCACTGCCTTTTTTTACTCCCCGGACCTCCGCTCCCAGCATCTGCATACGAAAGACATTCAGCCTTTGCCTTTCCATATCTTTGCTGCCCATATATACCGTACATTCCAGGCCGAAAACCGCCGCTGCCGTTGCCGTCGCCACTCCATGCTGCCCGGCTCCGGTCTCGGCTATCAGCCTTTTTTTGCCCATTTTGCGGGCTAGCAGGGCCTGCCCCAGGGTATTATTAATCTTGTGGGACCCGGTATGGTTGAGATCCTCCCGCTTAAGAAAAATCCGGGCTTTCCCTGCGTTTTCGCTCAGGCGGGAGGCAAAATACAGGGGCGACTCCCGGCCCGCATAGTCCTTAAGATATAATTGCAGCTCTTGCCGGAACTTCTCATCTCCGGCCAATTCCCGGTAAGCCTGTTCTGTTTCCATCAAGGCCGGTATCAGGGTTTCCGGTACGAATCTTCCCCCGTAGCGGCCAAAATAACCCCGTTCATCTGGGTACATCATTCCAAGTCCTCCTTCAGTTAAATTACCCATGTGTTATCACTACAAAAAGTAATAAAATTTATGTTTGATGTCACTGCAAAAAGTAATAATTATGCATTTGCTTGCATAAATATTCCGCTCACAGTCTATGCATGGGCAACACCAACGGCTTATCTCGCGGCTCAAGGGGTACGCGCTAATCTCCCGTCCATGGTCAGGTAGCGTTCTCGCGACGTCCTGTCGCTCGCCCCCTTTCGCCTGCTCGCCTTCGCCTGGTGTTGCATCCATGCTTCGCCAACGCTCGCTTTGCATATTTATGCAACCCTATGCAAAAAAAGGGGTTTTTGCAGTGGAGTCATGTTTGCTTCTGCAAAAGGTTATAAATATTCAGCAGCTTGCTCCTGGACTATATTTATAAACTCCCTTATTTTAGCCGGATCTTTGCCCCCGCCGGGGTATTCCACCCCGCTGGAGACATCCACCGCCATGGGTCGCAGCTGGTGGATGGCCCGGCCTACATTTTCCGTATTCAGACCCCCGGCCAGAATAATCCTTTCCTGCCTGGCTATTTCCTGCAAAAAAGACCAGTCGAAACTCTCTCCCGTACCCCCGTAAACACCGGGGCGATAGCTGTCAAAGAGATAAGCCCAAGGACGCCATCGCCTGAGCTGCTCTAGCTCCAAGCTGCCCCGCATGCGAAAAGACTTAATAACCGGTACGCTCACCTCTTCCAGGTAAGCGGGTTCTTCATCTCCATGCAACTGCACCATATCCAGGCGGCAGCTGGCTGCAATACGGCGCAGGTCCTCTACTTCCTCATTTACAAAGACCCCTATTTTCAGGATAGTTCTCCCTAATTTCCGGTTAATAGCTGCCGCCACATCTACTTCCAGCCTGCGGGGGGAAGGGGCAAAAACCTGGCCTATGGCCCAGGCTCCAGCCTCTCTGGCCGCAATCGCCTCCTCCAAGCAGCGGATTCCGCAAATCTTAACCCGGGTCATAAACCTTGCTCCTGCCGGTAAGATAAAAGTTCGCGCAGTTTGGCTCCGGGATCCGCTGCCGTTACCAGGGCCTCCCCCACCAGGGCAAAATCACAGCCGGCACTTTCCAGCAAGCGCAGGTCGCCAGCTTCCTTGATGCCGCTTTCACTCACCTTCAGGTATGAATCGGGTATCAAGGGAAGCAAATCCAAACTGCTTCTGATATCCACGGAAAAGTCCCGCAGATTGCGATTATTAATGCCAATAATTTTTACCGGCAGGTCCAACGCCATTTTTATCTCATCCCGCCCATGGGTTTCCAGCAGGGGTTCCATGTCCAGAGCTGAGCATTTTTCCACCAGAGCCAGCAGGCTATCGTAGTCATGCAGGGCGGCTATTAAAAGCAATAAATCGGCTCCCATTTGCCAAGATTCATAAACTTGCACTTCATCGATTATAAAATCCTTGCGCAAGAGCGGCAGCTTCACCCCGGTTTTTACCAGCGGCAGGTACTCTTTCCTGCCATCGAAGAATTCCTGCTCCGTGATTACCGATATCACCGCAGCCCCATTGGCCTCATAAGAACGGGCTATTTCCAGAGGTGAGAATTCCCTGCACAGGAGACCTTTGAGGGGTGAAGTCTTTTTTATCTCCGCAATTAGCTGCAGCTTCCCCCCGGGGTCCCGGCTTAAACTGATTTGCCGGCTTGTTTCACACCTGGCCTCTACCTGCGCTATATCCAGGGACTCCCGCAGCCGCTTCACTTCCTTTAATTTCGCCTCAGCAATGGTCTTTAGCATGCCAGGACCCGATCCCGGCTGAAGCTAATCATCTTCTGCAGGGTCTCCATACTCTTTCCGGCATCAATGGCTTCGGCGGCCATTTGCATTCCCTCCTGCATATTTTTCGCCCGGCCTGCTGTCAGTAAAGCCGCTGCCGTATTAAGGATTACTGTATCGCGATATGGCCCCGGCTCACCCTGCAGAACTCTCATAAGTAGGTGGGCACTGGCAGCAGCATCGCCACCCTGAATGGCATCCAATGAAAAGCCTCCTATTCCCAATTCATCCGGGTCTATGTCAAAAACCTCCAACCCATGTTCACCCACATCAAATACCCGGGTTTTTCCTTCCGGGCTGATTTCATCCATCCCATTAAAAGCATGAAGCACCAAAGCCCGCTTCCGCCCTAGCCGCTGAAGGGTGCCGGCCACTGCTTCCTGTAGGTTCGAGTCAGATATTCCTAAAACCTGGTAAGGGGGGCGACAGGGATTTAACAATGGCCCCAAAAAGTTGAAAATGGTAGCAATGCCCAGACCGCGCCGCAAGCCCCCCACCTGTTTGAGAATGGGATGGTAATGCGGGGCAAAAAGGAAGGTGATTCCTGCCTTGTCCAGCAACTGCCGGGCTTCATCCGGTTCCAACTGTACCTCTACCCCCAGTGCCTCCAAAACATCAGCACTGCCCACCTTGCCTGTAACCGCCCGGTTGCCGTGTTTGGCCACCGCCACTCCGCAGGAGGCCACCACCAGAGCGCTGGCCGTAGAAATATTAAAAGTGCCGAGCCCATCGCCCCCGGTTCCGCAGGTATCCAGTACTTCCATCTCACAGTCAACTATTTTGGCTTCTTCATAGAGGGCCTGCACAAAGCCCGTCAATTCCTCCTGGCTCTCCTTACGGGTGCGCAGAGCACTCAAAAAGGCTGCCGCCTTTATCTCGGGAATATCTTCATGCAACAGCATCCTGGCGGTTAAATAAGCCTCCTCGCTATTGAGATAATCCCCCTCCACTACGCTTTTCAAATAACGATCAAACATTATTCTCTTCTCCTCTCATCTCTTCTCTTCTTTTGCCCTTTTATTACATTACTCTGCTATTATTACGTCTTATTGCCCCATTCCCACAAGCATTAGCATTTCTACATCATAGTTGTTTATGCTTTATTAGATAGCCGAGTACAAGGCATAGGGGATTGATTCTATTCTGATAATGAATGAAATGAATGGTTTTAGTTTGACCGGATCAAGCAAGTTTATGGCCCGAAGGCCAATACTGCCCATCCTTGGCCAGCCAAAAGATAATTGGAAGCAGGGCTAATGGCAAAATGCTGGATGCTTGAGGCAGGCGAAGGCTGTCCGCCATAAATACGCTTGGAGATAAGGTGGAAGAACGAGCAAAAGCAGCCCGGAAACTCTTGCGGCAATAACTAAATTCCCGGTTTTTTCTTCTGCCTTTGTTCATAGTTTTTAAGAAAGGAAAATAAAAACCAGCACCGAACAATGTGCTGGCATAGAGATTCTTATACCGGCTCATCTCGTCACTCTCTTCTCAACTAATCTCATCTCATTGATTTCACTAAATAATATTATCAGCTCAATGGCAAGAATTTGTCAAGTAAATTTTGGAACCGAGAGCTCATCTTCCTTAGCTTAATACTCAATTCCACGCCGCGGGTGGCCATTAATATCAAAAGGATGTTTGATTTTTTCGATGCGGGAAACCAAGTGGGCCATGGCAATAACTTCCGGCGGAGCGTTTCTACCGGTTAAGACTATTTCCATACCGCTCGATGCGTTTCCCAGCCATTTCAGGAAATCCTCAAAAGGAAGCAACTCCAATTCCAGAGCAGCAAATACTTCGTCCAGAATGAGAATATCAATACTGCCCTCCCGAACTGTGTTCTGCGCCAGTTGCCAGGCCATGCTTGCCTTTTTTCGATCGCTATCCGTCAATTTCTCCGGATTAACCCAGCATTCAGCACATTCATCGCATTCCATAAAACCGCCATTAATAAGAGTAGCGTGGGGACAGCTTCTTCCGAAAGAAAAGACCTCTATACCCAATTTTTTAGCTGAGCGAAGTTCGCCGGCAAAACTATTACCCTTTAAAAATTGAATAACACGAATCCGGCAACCGTGACCGGCCGCGCGCATAGCCAACCCGAAGGCGGCAGTACTTTTCCCTTTCCCTTCGCCGGTATATATTTGCAGCACAATCTGACATCCCCTGTTACATTATCCCCTTGCTCTTCAGATAGCGGGTTATTTTTTTATCTTCAGCCATTACCCGTAATTTTCCTTCGTTATCTTTAATAATTTGCATTATCTCCAGCAACTGGTCAATCAAGCTGTATTCATATATTTGGACTGAAGCAAAATCAAAGGTTACTTGTAAAGGTTTTTTGTTGAAAAAACTCTGTAGAGCGTCTAGCAAAGGTTTAACATGACCACTGGCAAAACTCTGTTTTATGGTTACCCGAACATTAGCATCATGAGCCTCTATATAAAAAGGATACAAGACCTGTTTGTCCTCCAGAGCAGAATGCTGCGGGGATGCCGCGACAGCCTTGCCCCCAGTGGTCAGGGCCGCATTTACAACAGCAACAACCTTATCCGGAGAAAATGGTTTAATTATATAATTGCGGGCTCCGCTTTGGATGGCGGCCATAACCATGTTTTTTTGATCCATGGCACTGATCATGATAATTATTGCATTTGGATACTGGGAGATAATCTTCTTAACTGCAGCCACACCATCCATTAGAGGCATACTAATATCCATGGTAATTAAATCAGGCTGGTTCTTTTCATACTCTTGAAATGCTTGCAAACCATTTTCAGCCTCAGCTATTATTTCATGTCCGGCCCTGCTTAGTATTATCCTGAGATTACGCCGTATAAGCTTGGAATCATCAACTATTAATATTTTGGCCATCGCAACCTCCCCTTCGTCAATGACCGATACCCATCTAACAGTCCGTTTGGCAAAGTACTCAAGAAAATTTTTCAAACCTGGTGACTAATAATATTTTCTTGTTCTTAGTAGCAGGAATATATATCTTTTTGAGAAATAAGGCCCAATCTAAGTCTACCCTCTTCAAATAAGAAATCACAGGTCCATATATCAGCCTGCAGGTGCTTGATAGCCGTCTGGTCGGAGTACAAGGTAACCGGGACTTCCATCATTACCAGTTCACTTATGCCAGGAAAAAGCTTGATGGAATTACCCAGTATTATGTTCGCACATTCAGCCAGAACATCTTCAACGAAATCCTCTTCCGCCCCGCTCTCGATTTCATCCATAGTCATCGCCTGCACCAAATACCGCCCCAGTTCTTCATCCGCACTCAGGATAAAATCACTTCGGATAACCCCTTTAATGGTAATAAAAGCAGTAATCCGGAGCAATTCTTGCCGCTTTTTCCTTTTTACCTCGGAAGAATGCAATAGGGTGATTCCAATCTCCCGGGAAAAGAATTCCCGGGCGGTTTCCAGCAGGGGATTAATTATTCCTTCAATATTAAAATCTTCTACATCTATCTTATCATGAGCGGGAAGCCAAAAACAAAATCTTGTACCCCATTCTTTTTCGCTGCTGATTTCTACTATTCCTCCTAGTTTTTCCAATTCGGCCTTCACTGCTGGCAGTCCCATACCCCTGCCGGAAATACTGCTAACCTTTTCTTTAGAGGAAAGGCTATCCGCAAATATCAACTGCAGTGCCTCTTCAAAAGATAGACCTTCTAAATATTCTTCATCACAAAGGCCCCTATCCAAAGCCTGTTGCTTTAACAATTCGATATCTATGCCTCGCCCATCATCAGATATAACTATTGCAATACCGCCATCTTCTTCTTTAATATCACACGAGATAATTCCATATTCATTTTTGCCCAGCTCCAGCCTATCTTCAGGAGACTCCAAACCATGGTCTATGGCATTGCGGAAAACATGCGACAGGCTTTTACAAAAATCATGATAATAATCGCTATCTACCAGCATATCTCCGCCAGTTATTCTCAGCGGCAGAAGGCTTTTCCCCAGCGATTCAGCCAGGCTGGCCACGTTTTCCGGATAGGAACGCAACAATTCCTTAAAAGGCCTGAACCTCAAGCGCTTAATATAAGGCAATAACATTTTGCACTCCCAGGGGGCCAGGCAAGTAATTATCTTTTGTTTTATTTCCAACAACCTTTGCTCATCAATTAGCAATTTATTATCACGTTCCAGGAAATCCTCACCCAGTACCTCTTCCAGTAAAGATATATCCTTGGCCATTGCCTCCAATAGTTTAAACGAATCGAAAAAATCCTTTATTTCTACTGCTGACATCTCCCGCAATTCATCCCGGCTGGCAGCTATTTCTGATTCGCAGTCATGTAGTTGATTAAAGAGATGGCTCATTCTCATCTGGGCAAAGCCACCCTTGAAAGTATGTATTTGCCGGTAAATTTCTGCTATTATTTCATCCCGGGGAAGGCCACTATCCAGCAATTCCTCTATGCCATGAACATAAAAGCGTCGAAAATCGTTTCGGTATTCCAGGAAATCATCTCTATTGGCTACCACTTTTACCACCATTTCCAGTAGCTCTCTTTCCTCCTCCATCTGCTTTTCCAGGCAGCGTTTTTCCGTAATATCAGTAATGATAAGCATCATACTTCGATTTTCTTGCTGATGCTGGTCAGAAATCACTTTATACTCCAGCCGTATATGGCGGCCATTTATCATAAGCTCTTCCGGCAAAAGGGAAAGGTAAACACCCCTGCGGTACTCATCTTTTTCTTCAAGTGTGGTTTGAAGAGCATTCTCCATAAACTGTCTTTCGGCTTCATCACCGGGAAATATTACCATAGGGAAATATTGCCCCGCTACGTCATAAGCGAATATCCGCTTACATTCCGAACTATACTCTTGATTAACCTGCAAATTAGAGCCAAATGAAAGAAAACCCTGTCCGGCATTGTCCAAAAGATTCCTGATAGCTACCGTTCTCTCTTCAACTCTTCGTTCCAGTCCGACATTGTATTCCTGGATGATATCCGCCATGCGGTTAAAATTATTACTCAGCTCACCCACTTCATCGGTGGAAGTAACCGGGGAACGTGCAGAAAAATCCTTATCCGCAAAACGCCCTACGGCTTGATGCAGGTCTTCAATAGGACGGAGCAAGCTGCGCACCACCGGAAGTATTATGATAAAGCCGATAAAGAGGGAAATGGCCAGAGCCAGGGCAAAACCATACCATAACTTTTTCAGGGGTCCGAAATATTCCGAATGTGGGATAGCAATACCAAAGGTCCATCCAGTCTCCTTGATTTCGCTTAAAGCAAAGCACCTCTTGCTATTATCGTAATCCTTTAGTTCAATAATCGGGTAGCGTCCCTCCTGGATTCGCTCTGTTAGCGGGCGATACAAACCCTGCATAACCTGGGAAGCATTTCTTGATTCCGAGGCCAGCGGCTGAAAATCCGGATGGGGATGAACTATAAAATTGTAGCGATCATCCAGCAAAAAACTATAGTGTTTTTTATCAATATGTACATCTTGAGCCAATTTCATTACATCAGTAAGCAGTATATCCGCAGCCAACACTCCCAGCAGCTTGTCGCCATCTCTTATCGGCTCGGCCAGAGTAATAACCATTTCTTTGGTGTCGGCATCCAGATAAGGAGTTATGTAGACTAATTTGTTGTTTATTACCGCTTCTTTATACCATTCCCGCTTACTTGCCTCATAATCTTCCGGTGGAACCCATCCGGTAGCACAAACCATTTTCCTATTACTATCAGCAAAGCCGATATAATAATCTATGACACATGAATCGCAGCGTTGGAATTTTTCCAAGAGGTAAAGAGATAGGTATTCGTCGGAAAAGCCCCGGTTTATTTCGATATCCTGGGACATAGCGTGCAGAACCCCCGCTTGCTGCATAAACCAGTTATTCAGCTCGGAAGCATACCTGCTTACGGCTTCATGAGCTACCTGGTTGGTCTCCTCTCTGACCAGGATATAAGAATTATAGTAGCTAACCAGGGATACTACTAACAAGCAGCAAAAACAAACAGTAAATACTACTATAATAAATCTGCTTTTTAAGCTATTGCGCATGAACACCGTTATCCCTGCCCTCTGTTAATTTTAACTCAACAAATTTGATTACCTAGAGGCATTTCCCCTTCTTTCTCCATTATTATGCTTTTTCCCTGCTTCCTTACCGCTTTTCCCTCCACTCCAGAAAATAATTAATTCCTGGCAACGAGTCTTCCACGGAAAAACCGCAGTACCATCGGCGCTGGAAAGCTTAACTGCCGTGTTCGGCGACGGCGACGATGTCTCGCCTAGTGTCGGCAAATAGAAGCCCGCAGGACTGACTGGCGACTATGGGAACGGGTGTGTTGCATAAGGTTTGTATAAATATTCAAGCGAGCGTTGGCGAAGCATGGATGCAACAACCGGCGAAGGCGAGCAGGCGACAGGGGGCGAGCGACAGGAGGTCGCGAGGGCGCTACCCTCCCATGGATGGGAGATTGGCGCTGTACCCCTTGAGCCGCGAGACAAGCCGCTGGTGTTGCCCATGCGTAGACTGCGAGCGGTATATTTATATAAACAAGTTTTCTTACCCAGAAAATAATTAATTCCTGGCAACGAGTCTTCCACGGAAAAACCGCAGTACCATCGGCGCTGGAGAGCTTAACTGCCGTGTTCGGCGACGGCGACGATGTCTCGCCTAGTGTCGGCAAATAGAAGCCCGCAGGACTGACTGGCGACTATGGGAACGGGTGTGTTGCATAAGGTTTGTATAAATATTCAAGCGAGCGTTGGCGAAGCATGGATGCAACAACCGGCGAAGGCGAGCAGGCGACAGGGGGCGAGCGACAGGAGGTCGCGAGGGCGCCACCTCCCATGGATGGGAGATTGGCGCTGTACCCCTTGAGCCGCGAGTCAAGCCGCTGGTGTTGCCCATGCGTAGACTGCGAGCGGTATATTTATGCAAACCGTAGTAGAATCAATTACAGCCCCAGAAAATAATTAATTCCTGGCAACGACCTACTCTTCCACGGAAAAACCGC
>Ga0334890_1000148_pt1 | contig 132372 bp, 114 predicted proteins | sample GraSluR1_MG_3_FD_207220 | JGI IMG/M metagenome (GOLD analysis project Ga0334890, IMG submission 207220) | Sludge microbial communities from methane-producing bioreactor in Wageningen University, Netherlands - Granular Sludge_31_08-R1 | ecosystem: Engineered > Bioreactor > Anaerobic >... | reverse complement strand
CCAGACTCCTTTACGAGGTCCGCACCCCAAGGAAAAGACCGGCGACACTCGACCTGCATGCTGACATTATCGCAACTCTACGGGCTATTTGCTGCTCCCAGTTGCAACTACTTTATTCTAGGAGGATGAATAGTGTGCTGAAACGAAACGTTCTTTTGCTTCTCGCGCTGCTGTTTGTGTCCGGAGGATTTCTGGAGAGTTCCGAAGCGGTTGTTCGGATGAAGCTCGGTTCGAAACAGGTTGAATCCCATCAGGAAAGCATTGCCTTGAAGTACTTTGCGGACAAGGTGAAAGAGCGTACGAACGGTGAGCTCGTCATCGATCTCTATTTTGGAGAGGTCCTGGGAGACGCCAAAAAGCAGATCGAAAACATGATCCACGGCATGCAGGATTTCTATGCCGACGGGTATGGTTTCTATGCGCCGTACGTTCCCGAGATCAACGTAAGCGCCGTTCCATACATCTTCCGAGACAACGATCACTATCGCAAGTATCTTCTCAGCGACATGCAGCAGGAGATAGAGCGGAAACTTCTCGAAAAGGCAGGCCTTCGAGTTGTCAACCGCGACAAAAACTGGCTGCGGGGGCCCTATCGTGTTCTCGCGGCGAAGAAGCCCATCACAACCCTGGACGACCTCAAAGGGCTTAAAATCAGGCAGCCATCGAATCCTACGAGCGTTCGTGCATGGGAAACCCTCGGCTGCGCCGTCACCGTCATTCCGTATTCCGAAACATATCTCGCCTTGAAGCAGGGAACCGTCGACGCGGTGACCTGCCCCGTCACCGACGCTCTCTTCCAGAAATTCTGCGAAGTCGCTCCGTATCTTACGATCTCTCACGAGTATCCCCAGCAGGTCGCGGTCGTGATGAACGAGAGACGTTTTCAGAGCCTCACGAAGGAGCAACAGGATATAATTTACGAGACGCTTCGCGAGGCGGGAGACATGTGTACGAAGATGGCCATTGAAAACGGAGAATCTCTTGTCAAGGAGATGGTCGAAAAATACGGCGTCACCATGCTTGAAATCGATTTGGATCCCTGGAGAGAGAAGATGGCGGAGTTCATCACGCAGCTGGAGAAGGAGAACTACATTCCGGCCGGCTACGTCGAGAAGATCAGGGCGCTGAAGTAAGAGGCATCATCAGAGACTGAAAGGAGTGTTGCATCGTGTTGAAAAGAGTTTTGTGTGCAGCGATGGCGGTTCTGTTCCTTTGCGGTGCTTTTTCCGGAGCCTCCGAGGCGGTTATCCGGATGAAGCTCGGAATGAAGCAGGTCGAGGCTCATCAGGAGTCGGTAGCGCTTCGTCATTTCGCCGACTACGTGAAGGAGAAGACGAACGGCGAGATCATCATCGACATCTTCTATGCGGAGGCACTCGGTGACTCGAAAAAGCAGGTCGAGAATCTGATCAACGGGCTGCAGGATTTCTACGCGGAAGGGTACTCCTTTTATGACCCCTATGTTCCGGAGTTCCGGGTTGTCGGAGGCGGGATCCCCTATGTTTTCGAGAACAACGAGCAGTTTCGAAAGTACCTTCTGAGCGATGTGCAGCAGGAGCTGGAGCAGCGTCTTCTCGAAAAGGCCGGACTTCGGATAGTGAACAGGGACAAGAACTGGCTCCGCGGCCCCTATCGGGTTCTTGCCTCGAAGCGCCCGATCAAGAGTCTCGACGATGTGAAGGGGCTCAAGATCCGTATGCCCTCCGCGCCTCTCTCGGTGAGATCATGGGAGTATCTCGGAGCGGCTGTGACGGTCATCCCCTACTCCGAGACCTATCTCGCGCTGAAACAGGGAACCGTGGACGCCGTAACGTGTCCCGTGACGGACGCGCTCTTCCAGAAATTCTGCGAAGTGGCGCCGTACCTCACGGTGACCCATGAGTATTCGCAGCAGATAGCGATCGTCATGAACGAAAGAAGATACCAGAGCCTCACTCCGGAGCAACGGGAGATCATTCACGAAGGACTCCGGCAGGGCGGCGAGATCTGCACCCGGCTTGCCCTCGAGAACGGCGAGAAGCTCGTGCAGGAGATGAAGGAGAAGTACGGCGTAGAGATGATCGAAATAGACCTCAAGCCGTGGCAGGAAAAAATGAGCGGGCTTGTCGAAGAACTTGAAAAGCAGGGAGTCATTCCGGCCGGCTTCGTGAAAAGAGCACAGGACGCCGTGAAATAGAAACAGCGTTCGCCTGATCTTGCTGAGCATTACGAGAAAACGTGCAGGCGGCCTTCTTTTTTGAAAAAGGGGGCCGCCTGCGCAAAACGAGGTGAATAACCGTGCAAAGCTATCTCGCGCTCATAAAACGGGGCCTTATCAGCGGGTTTTCCGTCCTTCTGGGCATAAACGGCTTTCTGATGATCATCATCGCGACGCTCCAGATGGTTTCCAGGGCTTTTGGAAAGCCTGTTGCCTGGACCGTTGAGGTGCTTCTTTTCCTGGGGCTGTACTCCATCATCCCCGGAGCGGCGATCGTCTTTCTGAAGGGCGAAGAGGTGGAAGTGAGCTTTTTCGTGGACTGCCTTCCGAAGGTTCTGGCTCTCTGGATCTCCCGGATCATGGCGCTTCTCGGGGCGGTGTTCGGAGCGGTCCTGATCTATGCCAACCTCGATTATCGGGGACTGGTGAGCCTCGGAAAACCGGAACAGTACCTTCCGTTTCCACTTGAAGTCAATACGTGGCCCCTCTATCTGCTGGGATTGTGCATCCTCTGGAGAATGACGGAAAAGCTGATCGCTACCTTCCGATCCTCCGGAGTCGAAAAGCCCGATATCAGGAAAGTGGTGTAACCATGGTTTCGATAGGATTGCTCGGAACACTTATTGTCCTTCTCTTCCTCAAGATGCCGATTCCGCTTGCAATGGGGATCGCGGTCCTTGTAGGATGCTGGCTCGGAGGATTTCCTGTCTACATACTCGCACAGGGGATCGTCGACGGCTCCATGACGTGGAGCCTTCTCTCCATCTTCTTCTTCATCATGGCGGGCAACATCATGAACAGCTGCGGCATCGCCGAGCGGATATTCGCCTTTGCACGCGCCTGCGTCGGTCATTGGAAGGGCGGTCTCGCCCATGTCAACGTCCTCTGCTCGATGATCTTCGCCGGTATCTCCGGATCGGCGGCGGCCGACTGTGCGGCCCTTGGACCCATCGAGATCAAATCGATGACCGACTCCGGGTACGATTTGAAATACAGCACCGGGGTGACGCTGGCTTCATCGATGATCGGCCCGATCATACCGCCCAGCGTCTCTTTCATTCTGTACGGCGTCATGGCGAACGTCTCCATCGCGAAGCTCTTCCTTGCCGGAATAGTTCCCGGGGTCATCATCGGACTTGGACTTATGATCACGAGTGCTTGGCTTGCGCACAGGCTTCCGGGAAAATTCCCCCGCGAGGAACGGATGCCTATGAAGCAGAGGCTCGGCATCTTCAAAACGGCGATCTGGGCGCTGCTCGCTCCCGTCATCATTCTGTACGGTATGACGTCGGGGTACGTCAGCCCGACCGAGGCGGGGGTCGTCGCCGTTCTGTACTCGCTGATCCTGGGGCTGTGCTACCGGACGCTCACCATGCACAATCTCTGGAGAGTCATCGTTTCCTCGATGTTTACCGCCGCGAACAGCCTCATTCTCTTCGGAATCGCCTCGACGATGTCCTATATCCTCACGCTTGAAAGAACTCCGGTGATCATGGCCGAGTTCGTCCTGAGCCTGACACAGAACAAGTGGATCATCCTCGTGCTCGTCAATGTGCTGCTCCTTCTTCTGGGAACCATCACCTCCGCCGCCAGCATCATGATTCTGCTCACGCCGATCCTTGTGCCGTTGATGCAGCGTGTCGGCGTCGACCCGGTCCAGTTGGGTGTTCTCATGGCCTTCGCCCTGACTATCGGCATCGCGACGCCTCCGGTAGGCATCGGTCTTTTCATTCTCTCGGACATCACGAAACAACGGGTTGAGGATGTGGTCAGAGGCGTAGCTCCCTTTTTACCGACGCTCATCCTGATGCTGCTGCTGCTGACTTTTGTTCCGCAGCTTTCCCTGTGGCTGCCGTCGCTGCTTCTGCCCTATTGATTTGATGAGGTTGAATTGAAGGAGGAATATGCATGAGTCGTTTTCTAATGGGCGTTCTTCAGGTTGACGTCGGAAACAACAAGCGGGGAAACCTTAAGAAGATAGAGTCTTTCATCGAAAAAGCCGCCGGGAGAGGCGCACAGTTCATCTCCATGCCCGAAAACATCAATTTCATCGGAAAACTGGAGGAGAGCATTGCAAGCGCGGAGCCCATTCCGGGAGAGACGTCCGTCTTTTTCTCGAACCTCGCCAAAAAACATTCGGTCTGGCTTCACTGCGGGAGCTACGCCGAGCTTGTCCCGGGAGAGAAGAAGGTGTACAACACTTCGATTGTCGTCGATCCTGCCGGAGAAATTGTGGCGAAGTACAGGAAAATTCACCTGTACGATGTGGATATCACCGACGGACCCAGCGTGAGGGAGTCCGACGCGAAAATGCCCGGCAGGGAGATTGTCGCCTTCGACTCGGAGTACGGACGGATGGGGCTCTCCATCTGCTACGATATGCGTTTCCCCGAACTCTACAGGATCCTTGCGCTGAAAGGCGCTCAACTGATGTTCGTGCCCGCCAACTACACGCTCTTCACCGGCAAGGACCACTGGGAAGTGGTCCTCCGGACGAGAGCCATCGAAAACCAGTGTTTTCTCGTCGCCGCAGGGCAGGTCGGAATGAAGCCCTACTTCCAGGCGTACGGAAGATCCATGATCATCGATCCTTGGGGAACGGTGATTGCACAGGCTTCGGACGGCGAGGGGTTTATCGTGGCGGAGATCGATATGAGTCGGGTGGAGACCGTCCGGCGCCAGCTTCCCAGCTTTCCGAACAGGCGCCCGGAAGCCTACGTCTGGGAATGAGGAATTGAGACAATGCATTCGCATATTGAAAAAATCGCGGAGGAACTGCGTTCCGAACTGCTGGAGCTGAGCCATACTATCCATGCCAACCCGGAGCTTGCGTTCGAGGAGCGCCAAGCCGTCGTTTTCCAGAAGGAACTCCTCGAAAAACACGGATTCAAGGTGGAGACGCCGTTCTGCGATCTTCCAACGGCCTACAGGGCGTCCTTTCCGGGGAAAAAAGAGGGCCCGGTCATAGCCTTCATCGCGGAATACGACGCGCTTCGGGATATCGGACACGCCTGCGGGCACAACATCATCGCCTCGGTCGCGGCGGGGGCGGCAATCGCCCTCTCGAAGACCGTTCCGGAGCTGCCGGGCGAAATTCAGGTTATCGGAAGCCCGGCGGAGGAATCCGGCGGAGGAAAGGTCTTCCTCGTTGAACGCGGAGCGTTTCAGAATGTCGATTTCGCCCTGATGATCCACCCCGGTACGGAGAATCTGTACGGCAGGGGGGGTATAGCGGCGACGCATGTCGATGTCGAGTTCTTCGGAAAAGCCTCCCACGCGGTCGAGCCCAGGAAGGGAGTCAATGCGCTCACCTCCATGCTGGAGTATTTCAACTCCCTCAACGGGTTGCGTCAGACGTGGGACAAGGGGCACGTCCTCACCGGTATCATAACAAACGGAGGAAAAGCTCCCAATGTTGTTCCCGACTACACCTCCGCCAGCTTCGTCCCCAGAAGCCCGTCGAAAAAGGGATTGCTCCTGATCCTGGAGGACATGGAGCGCGCCGCGAAATCGGCGGCGCTGCTCACCGGCGCCGATTTCGCCATGAAATACGATGTCATCTACGCGGAGCGGCACCCCAATATCACGATGGGCGAGCGTTTCCGGGACAACATGGCGAAGCTGGGAGAGACGGTTGTCTTTGCCGATGCGCGGATTCCGCTGGGGTCTTCGGATATCGGGAACGTCTCCCTCGAACTTCCCACGATCCATGAATATATCGCCATCGCGGACGATTCGACGACGAGCCACTCGGACCGCTTTCGCGAGGCGGCCGTATCGCCCCGGGGGGACGAGGCTGTTCTGCTCGGAGCGAAAGCGCTTGCGATGACGGCGTGGGATATCTTCACCGATGAGGAGCTTCGGAAGAAATCGATTGCCGAATATCGCGAACAGGTCCTTCCGTTCAAGTCCTAGCCCCGGTCTCAGTCCTTTGCAGAAAGTTTTCGGGTTCCGCGCTATAACGGACACTCAAAAGTTCGGAGTGCGAAATTCCGGGAGAAACGCGGGGAGTGAAGAGATCCCTTCCCCGCTTCGCTTGTCGGTCGCGGAAGAAGTCGAAAAGAAGCGCGGAATTATGGCGCTGAACAGGATGGACTTTTTCAGAAGCGGGATATATAATGCAAAAAGTCACAAAAAGTACGGCGTTTGTATTCGTGCAGGTAGTTGTTCAAATCTGAAGGGGGTTGAAAGGATGTTGAAGCGTTCCTGTGTTCTGTTTCTTGCGTTGGTGCTTTGCGTTTCCTTAATTGGAAGCGCGTCGGCAGCGAAGGTGATCAAGATCGCCAACTATTTCCCGGCGGAAAATTTCGCCAACAAGGTGCTGTACGAGGTCTTCAAGCCGATGGTCGAGAAGGAGACCAACGGGGAGCTTGAAGTACAGGTCTATCCCAACAGCCAGCTCGGAGCAGAGCAGGAATTTGTGGAAGGTGTCCAGCTCGGTACCATCGAAATGGCGATGACGGGCAACCTCTGGGAAAATACGGTCGAAATTTTCAAGCTCCTCCAGCTGCCGTATCTCGTCAACAGCTACGAACACGCCGACGAGGTCTTCAACGGCCCGATAGGCCAACAGGTATACAAACACCTCGAACCTCTCGGGGTCAAAATTCTCGGGGCATTCCCCCGCGGATTCCGTGTCATCTCCAACAACAGAAGACCGATAAACTCAATGGATGACTGCAAGGGCATAAAGATGCGCGTATGGCAGGGCGAAGTCATCATCAAGCTGATGCAGGGATTCGGATTCAGCACGGTGGTCATGCCGATCAGCGAGGTATTCACCGCGCTTCAGCAGGGGGTTGTGGACGGACAGGACAACCCGTTGGAGACCTCCTACTACTCGGGTTGGTATGATGTCCAGAAATACGTGGCCATCACGAACCACATTTTCGGATTCCAGTATTTCGTCGCAAATCAGAAGTTCTGGGACGGCCTGACGGATTCCCAGAGATCGGTCATCGAAAAGGCGATAGCGGTATCGATAAAAGAGATCACCGAGGCCACGAAGAAGGGCGACGAGGAGCTCATACGCCTCACGAAAGAGAAGGGGCTCGAGGTCACCTACCCCGACCTTTCTCCTTTCAGAGCGGCTGCTGCTCCGATCGTCGAGGAATTCCTGAAAAAGACCCCCGCTGCCGAACCGATTTACAAGGCGATCGTCGAGGCGGGCAAGAAGTACGGCAAGTAATAGAAATCCGCGGAATGTCGGGGGCGTACGGTTTTCTGTACGCCCCTTTTTCACTTTCTTGAAGGGAGGGGCCTGGTTGAGTTGAGTATCCGGGACAGACTGTACGAGGGGATGTATAGGCTTATTGATATTGTCATGATCGCCAGCCTTGTGGTCATGGTTTTTTCTGTTTTCACGAACGTTATTTTCCGGTATTTTGATCATGCCTTTACCTGGGTCGACGAGGTGAGCCGTTTTGCTTTCGTATGGCTTTGCTTCAGCGCCATTGTCGCCGGAACGCGTAGAATGATGCATCCTGCGTTCACGATGTTTTCCGAGAAGTTTTCAGGAAAGAGCGCCAAAGTCTATCAGACTGTTTTGCTTCTCCTGATGTTCGGGTTTACTGCTTTTGTATTTGTAGGGGGTGTCGAGTACATCTACCGCATTCGTATCCAGAGGACATCCATTCTTCTTATTTCCGTCGCCTGGCAGTATTCGGCCGTTCCCGTCACATCGCTGCTGCTTCTGATCGAACTTGCCAAGCAGATAAAAGACACGTGGTTGCCGGTAAAGAAGGAGGGAGCCTGATGCTTGTCCTCTCCGTCTTTCTCGGCGCTCTTCTCTTCTTTTCCCTTGCGGGCCTGCCCATCGGCTTCGCGATCGGTCTCACGACGATGGTGCTCATGTTCGTCCTCGGAATGCCCGACGCGATGGTCCTCGCCAGGCGGATGATTTCCGGCGTGGATGTCTATACCCTCCTTGCCATCCCCTTTTTCATGCTGGCGGGAGAGTTTATGAACAAGGCCGGGCTGGTCAGGGATATCCTGTTGTTCGCCAATGCGATCATGGGAAGAATTCGCGGAGGGCTTGCCTATGTGAATGTGGTGGCGAGCATGCTGTTCGCCGGTATCAGCGGCTCGGCGGTTGCGGATGCCGCTGCCCTGGGATCCCTGGAGATGCCCATGATGGAGCGTTCCGGATATGACAGGGAGTTCAGCGCGGCCATCACCGCCGCTTCGTCGGTTATCGGCCCCATCATTCCTCCGAGCATTCCCATGATCATTCTCGGTTCCATCGGCCAGATCTCCATCTCCAAACTGTTTCTGGGAGGCGCCGTTCCCGGATTGCTGATCGGAGTGGCTTTGATGGGTGTCTGCTGGGTTATGGCGAGGAAGCGCAGCTACCCGTCGGGAGAACGGGTAAGCTTCAGGGAGTTCTTGAGAATCCTCTCGAAGACCGTATGGGCGCTTATCCTGCCGCTCATCATCCTCGGCGGAGTACTGGGCGGTATCTTCACCGCAACCGAGGCTGGGGCGGTGGCTGTCGTCTATGCCTGCATCATATCCTACACGGTCTACGGAGTGAAATTCGATGCCTATCCCGCGATCTTCCGTGCCGCAGCGCTCAACACTGGAGTCGTAATGCTGGTTTGCGCCACGGCCATGGCGCTGACCTGGTATCTTGCGGTCGGACAGGTGCCGCAGCTTCTCACAAACTTCATCACCGGGGTCACCAGCGACAGGATTGTGTTTCTTCTGATCATGAACATCGTGCTTTTCCTCGTGGGAATGTTCATCGATCTTACGCCGTCCCTTTTCCTGCTTGTCCCCATCCTGCTGCCCGTGTCAAGGGCTTACGGAATCGACCCCGTTCACTTCGGTGTCATCATGGTGGCCAACCTCTGCGTCGGTCTGATCACACCCCCTGTCGGCACAGTACTCTACGTGACGAACTCCATCGCGAAGATCTCGCTTGGGCAGCTCGTCAGGGAACTTCTTCCCATGTACCTTGTCCTCTTCGTGGTGGTGCTTCTGATCACGTACGTTCCCTTCCTGGTGCTCTGGCTGCCGTCGTTTGTGTAGAGAAGCATCCGACAACTCGCGGAAAGAGATCCGCAGGTATGAGAGAGGGGCTCCTTATTGTTACGGAGCCCCTCTCTCATGCGTTGTTCCAGCCTACCACTCCGTGACGGTTCCGTCCGTGTTTCTCCACACGGGATTGCGCCAGTCGTGGCCGGTGCTCGCCTTTTCGCGGACAGTATCCTCGCAGACCTCGACGCCGAGTCCCGGTCCCTCCGGAAGGACGACGAACCCTTCCTTGTAGTGGAAGACCGAAGGATCCTTGAGGTAATCCAGCAGGTCGGTTCCCTGGTTGTAGTGGATGCCGAGGCTCTGCTCCTGGATGAAGGCGTTCGGGGTGCAGAAGTCGAGCTGGAGGCATGCCGCGAGGGCTATCGGTCCGAGCGGGCAGTGCGGTGCGACGGCGAGATCGTAGGCTTCGGCCATGGCGGCGATCTTCCGCACCTCCCATATGCCTCCCGCGTGGCTGAGGTCGGGCTGCAGGATATCCACTCCGCCGGATGTGATCAAATCCTTGAAGTCCCATCGACCGAAGTTGCGCTCGCCCGTGGCGATAGGGGTGGACGTGTGCCGGCGAAGCTCACGGAACGCCTCCCGGTTCTCCACGAGGACCGGCTCCTCGATGAACATGAGATGGTACGGCTCCAGCTCCTTCATCAGCACCCGCGCCATGGCGGTGTGAACCCTGCCGTGGAAGTCCACCGCGATGTCGAGCGAGTGCCCGAAGGCGTCCCGGAGCGCCTGCACGCGCGACAATACCTCCTCGATCTTCGAGAAGTTGTCGATCCACGCCATCTCGGAGGTGCCGTTCATCTTCACGGCGTTCATCCCGGCGTCCACACGTTTTCGGGCTTCGAGAACGACATCGTCGGGGCGGTCGCCGCCGATCCAGGAGTAGACGCGCATCTTCTCTCGAACGGCGCCGCCGAGCATCCGGTGAACCGGGAGGCCGAACATCTTCCCCGTGATGTCCCACATGGCCTGTTCGATGCCCGAGATCGCGCTCATCAAAACGGGCCCTCCGCGGTAAAAGCCTCCGCGGTAGAGAACCTGCCAGAGGTCTTCGATCTTCGTCGGGTCCGCGCCGACAACGTATTCGCTCATTTCGCGGACGGCCGCGGCCACGGTATCGGCACGTCCCTCCACGACGGGCTCTCCCCATCCAGCAACGCCTTCGTCGGTGACGGCTTTCAGAAAGAGCCAGCGGGGAGGGACCTTGAAGAGTTCAAGTCGATCGATCTTCGCCATGGCTATTTCATATGGGCTCGGATCTGGGCGATCTGGGTGACGATCTGCTCGGCGGTCTCACTGATGGCGGAGTAGTCGCCCTCCTTGCCGCCCGGCTTGACGAGCGCGCTCCCCAGGCCTACTGCAAACGCTCCCGCCTTGAACCAGTCGTCGAGGTTGCCCGGAGCCACGCCTCCGATGGGCATGATCTGCGCGTCCGGCAGAGGCCCGTGGACCGCCTTGATGAACTTCGGGCCGAGCACCTCGCCGGGAAAGGCCTTCACGACCTCGGCCCCCCATTCCATAGCGCGGACGATCTCGGTGACGGTCCCGACGCCCGGCATGTAGGCGATGCCGGAGCGGTTGCACATTCTCGCCACTTCTTCGCTGAAGCAGTGCGAGACGAGAAATTCCGCCCCAGCGTCGATGCAGAGGCGCGCCGTCACTGCGTCCGCCACGGTACCCGCGCCGAGAATCAGTCCCTTGCAGCGGCCCCGCTCTCCGATCTCCTTCATGATGTCGAGCGCGCCCGGAAAGGTTGTGGAAACCTCGAGGACGTCGATCCCTCCATGAAAGATAGCCTCCGCCGACGATATGCCGTTCTCAACGTCGGGAGTCCTGATGATCCCCACCACGCCGAGATCGGAGATTCGCCGCAGCACCTCGTACTTTCGAATGTTCATATATATCCGCCTCCTTCTGTGTATTCTTGACGTCGTATTTTTCAGACAGTATAATAACAGAAAATCAGACAACCTAAATATTTTTTTGGAGGAACTTCGGTGAATCGGGTACAGGATGAATTTCGGATGTTTCAGTCGTTAATGAAGGGCCTTACCGCAATCTTCGGCACGAACTGCGAAGTGGTGCTTCACGACCTCACCGACGGATACGAGAGCACCGTGGTGATGATCGAGAACGGCCACGTCACCGGCAGGCACGTGGGCGACTGCGGAAGCAACCTCGGCCTGGAGGTGCTGCGGGGAACGGTGCTCGACGGCGACAAATACGGCTATTTCACCAACACCCGCGAAGGAAGGGTGCTTCGCTCCTCCTCGATTTACATCCGCAACGACGAAGGCAAGGTCGTCGGATGTCTCTGCGTCAATTTCGATATTTCCAATCTTATGGTGGCCGACAAGACGATCAGGTCCCTGATATCCAACGGCGACGGCATCAAGGAGGAGGAGTTCTTCGTGAATGACGTGAACCAGCTCCTCGACGCCCTTCTCCAGAAGGCGCAGGAAGAGGTGGGAAAGCCCGTATCCTACATGAGCAGGGAAGAGAAGATTCGGGTTGTCAAGTTCCTCGACCAAAAAGGCGCTTTCCTGATCACCAAGGCGGGGAACCGGATCTGCCAGTTCCTCGATATCTCCAAGTTCAGTCTCTACGCTTATCTTGACGAGGTTCATGCAGAAAGTCAATCCTCGAAATAAGGTCGGGAAACGGTTCCGGAGGTTCAGGGAAAGCATGGGATCAGCAATGATGCGCATTCTCTGAAGCCGGGCGGCAAAGACGGGAATTTTTCGCTGCGGAATGAAAAATGAAAGGTTGTAACAGCTCCAAGTACCGAAATCATGTATCGAAACGAAGGGGGGATTCATGTTTCAGGGGATTTTTTAGTCCGGAACTTCGCGCTGCGTCGGAATGAATCTTTGATACTGTCTGCGATACCTACGGGTTATGAAGGCCTGAATATTCAAATTCCGCTCTTTGAGTTTCAGAAGATCCGCTGTACCATGAATCAGAAAAAACTTATTTGCAAGGAGGAATTTGAGGATGAAGAAGATATTGGCGGTTGCTTTGCTGCTGTGTTTTGTAATAACGGGAATTGCTGCAGCGTCCGGAAAAAGCAAGCTGCAGGAGGTTCTGGAGCGTGGATATTTAATCGTCGGAACAGGGTCGACCAACGTTCCTTGGCATTCCATCAATGCCGACGGTGAATACGAGGGTTTTGACATTGAAATGGGGCGAATCCTTGCGATGGGGCTTTTCAACGACCCCAAAAAAGTGAGGTTCGTGGAACAGGCGAGCGATCAGCGTATCCCGAATACACTTGCCAACAAGGTCGACATCACGTTTCAGTTTATGACCATCAATCCTACCCGTGCACAGCAGGTTGCGTTTTCAATTCCGTACTATACCGAAGGCATAGGGCTGATACTCAAGACCGGCGGGAAGTACAAATCGCACAAAGAACTCGTCGAGGCGGTGGCAGCCGGAAAAACCGTGACGATAGCGATCCTGCAGAACGCCGATGCGGCGACAAACGTTCAGCGCATGGTGAAAGGCGCGAAAGACGATCAATATGAAAGCCAGGGACTGGTCTATCAGGCTGTCGATTCCGGGCGTGCGGACGCCGGTGCTGTCGACCTCTCCTCGATCAAGTGGCTCGCCTCCAAACAGCCGGAGAAGTATACGGATTCCGGATTCGGCTTCAATCCACAGAACTATGGCGCCGCGATGAATCCTAACGATCAGGTGTGGATCAATTACGTCAATCAGGTGCTGCTCGACGCTATGACCGGAACGACTTACCCCCGCTACTTCGAGGCGTATAAAAAGTGGTTCGGCGAGGAGCTTGAGCCCCCGTTGATCGGAATGCCTTCCATGTACCGTGCAAAATAAGGATTTTCTCCGGTCGTCCTCCTCATTTCAATAAGCGGAGGACGTATTGTTTTGATGAAGCCGGCAGCTCCCCGCCCGGCGCGGGGAGCTGCCGGTCCCGGAAAGAGAACACCGGAAGCAGGGAAAACCCGGAAATTGCAAGCCAAACAGGACTATCGGTAGAGATTGCTAAAAAGTTTCAAGCCAGGTTTTTTTCAAAAACGTTCTGGCGACTCTCTTTGTAAGGAGCAATCATATGGCATATGTATTTAATTTCGGCTTAGTCTTTTCGTATTTCCCTGAATTTCTCGCAGGGCTAGGGCTCGGGATCTGGTTGGCCGTCTCTTCGCTGTTCTTTGGAATGATCATCGGTCTGACGGTCGCCTATTGCGCCGTATCAAAGAGACGATCCCTGCAGCTTTTTGCGTCGGGGTATGTCATGTTTCTACGAAATATACCATTGCTCGTGCTCACGTTTTTCTGTTACTTCGGCCTGCCGGATTTGGGTGTGATGCTGAGCAAGCATGCGTCGTTCATATTTGCCCTTTCGCTCTATGCAGGGGCGTATCTGACCGAGGTTTTCCGAGCAGGACTGCTGGCCATTCCCGTCGGTATTATCGAGGCGGGAGCGGCGATTGGTCTCCGTAGATTTCAGATCATGCTGTATATCCAGATGCCGATCATGTTTAAAAACGTCCTTCCCGCACTCTCCAATAATTTCATCTCGCTGTTCAAGGACACTTCGTTGGCTTCATCGATCGCTGTGGCTGAACTCACATATCTGGCCCGCAAGGTGAACACGATTACATTCCGTGTGATCGAAGTATGGCTTATTGTCGGGGCCATGTATGTCGTGGCATGTTACCTTATCGCATTTCTTCTGCGGCTCGTGGAGCGCAGATTCCGCATACAATGAAACGAGGTGAAGCTCATGGGCGCCGGGTTCTTTGAAAACATTCTCCGTTCTCAAAATGCGATTATAGCAGGTATTTCCAACACGCTCTCGGCTTCGATGCTTGCAATTGCTATAAGTACAATTTTTGGCCTTTTATTTGGCATAATATTAACTTACGGTAATAAGTATGTTAAATTTCCGTTTAGATTGTATGTTGATATAATACGCGGAATGCCGGCTTTGCTCATAGTGTTTGCCGTTTATTATTACGTCGATTTTTGGCTGCGGGCGTGGAATGTCAACTTACCTCCCTTCACGGCCGGTTTCATCGCCCTTTCGCTCAATGCGGGAGCTCACGTCGCTGAAAACACGCGAGGAGCGCTGGAAACGATCCCCAAGGGACAGATAGACGCGGGAAGAGCCATCGGAATGAAATTTCGGCAGATTCTGCGCTATATCCTTCTGCCCCAGGCCTTAGTCCGCATGCTCCCTCCCTGGATCAATATCATGACGGAGATTATAAAAGGTTCGACGCTTCTTTCTCTCATCGGGGTGGCGGAACTTATGCTTACAACGCAGCAGCTCATCGCCAGATACAATGATGCGCTGCAGTATTATGCATTCGCCGGTTTTGTGTATTTTGCGATCAACATCACCGTGGAGCAGATAGGCAGATTCGCAGAAAAGAAACTGAGCAGGGGGCTGAGCGCATGAGCAATTCTTTACTGCAGATCCGCGGGCTTGGAAAGTGGTTCGGTCCGCATAAAGTTTTTTCGGATGTGAACCTCGATATCAACCAGGGAGAAGTCGTCACGATAATCGGCTCTTCGGGGTCGGGCAAGACGACGTTGCTTCGCTGCATAAACCTGCTCGAGATGTTTCAGGAGGGAACCATACACCTCAACGGCGAGGAGCTGGGCTATAAGACAAGCGGAAAACATCGTTCCCGTCTGTCCGAGGGGCATATCGCGAACCAGCGTATCCACACCGGCATGGTGTTTCAGCAGTTCAATCTTTTTCCGCATATGACGGTGATGAAAAATGTCACGCTTGGACTTGTCAAGGTCAAGGGAATGGACAGGCAATCAGCTGAAGCGGAAGCTGAAAAGTGGCTGACGCGGGTCGGTCTCGCGGAAAAAATCAACAGCTACCCTTCGCAGCTTTCCGGCGGCCAGCAGCAGCGGGTTGCCATCGCACGCGCAATCGCAATGAATCCGCTGATCATGCTTTTCGATGAGGCGACCAGCGCTCTTGATCCCGAGCTTGTGGGGGAGGTGCTGAACGTGATCAAGGAGCTGGCGCGGGACGGCACGACGATGATTGTTGTAACGCACGAAATGCGCTTCGCATATGAACTTTCGGATAAAACTGTTTTTATGGATGACGGAAAGATAGCGCGCGTGGGAACGCCGAAAGAAATTTTTATCGACAAAGACCATCCGAGATTGCGGGAATTTCTCGCCACGTTCAATGTCGATATCGCGGGTTCTTCGGCATAGGACGTTCGAAACGGCGGCCGTTCGGTGAGTTCGAGTTTTTTCGAGAGAGGGGATACTGTGAACAGACAAGGGAGCGGAAAGGTTTTTGCGGCTGTTTTTCCTCATTCCGACGATTTTACTTTCAACGCCTGCGGATTGATGCTGAAACTCATCGAGGAAGGGTGCACGGGATATTTTATCCGTATGACCGATGACTGTATGGACAGCTACGGCCTTTCTTACGGCGAGACCGCCCTGCGCATCGAGAAAGAAACCGAAGACGTTGCGCGGCTTCTCGGCATCGAGAAAGTGTACCATTTCAATTACAACAACCATTACATGTGCCACGAACAGCTCGTGGAGATGCGCCACAGGCTGATGATGCTGTTTCGTTTCCTGAGGGTGGATACGGTCATATCGTTCGATCCGTACGGGCATTACGAAGAAAACCCCGACCACGAAATTACCGGCAAAGCTGTGGAACAGGCCTGTTGGATGGCCGGAAGGCAGCTGGACCTTCCCGAGACGAAGGATATGGGGCTCATGCCCCATTTCGTGCGCGAGAAATATTATTTCGCACGAGGGCCGCAAGCGACGAATTGCGTGATTGATATCAGTCCGTATCTTGAGATCAAGCGGAAAGCGATACGACTGCACGCCACCCCGCTCGACAATATGTGGAAGGTTTTTTTGGAACACTGCAGTGAGGAAGAGCGGATTTCTTACGAGGAGTTCGTCCGGATTTTTTTCACCGAACGGGAACAGGAACCGTATGACGGGCTCCGGTACTATGAAAAGTTTCATTACATCGCACCGGCAAAGTTCTGACTTTATCCGACAGAAGGTATGAAGCCATGAATATTTACAAGCAGCTTGGAGTGAAAACGCTGATCAACGGGTTCGGAACGGTGTCGAAGATCGGCGGTTCCGTGATGGCCCCGGAAGTGTTGCAGGCGATGACGGAGGCCTCGAAGCATTACGTCGAGATCAACGCGTTGCACAGAGCCGCCGGGAAATACATCGCGGAATTGTTGGAGAGCGAAGCCTGCTGCATTACATGCGGTGCGGCGGCGGGGATCGCTCTTGCGACGGCGGCGTGCATTTCACGGAACGATCCCGTCAAACGCCTTCAACTGCCGAACGTCGAGGGTATGAAAAACGAAGTGCTCATGCTCAAATGCCATCGCATTTTATACGACCAAGCGCTGCTTCTGTCCGGAGCAAAAGTCGTGGAAATCGGAGCGACGTCGTTCGCCATGCCGGAACAGGTCGAAGCGGCGATCAGCGAGAAGACGGCGATGTTTTTCTATGTATCCGAGAATGAGAGCATGAGGGGTTCCATAGAACTGCCGAAACTGATCCCTATCCTGAAGAAAAGGGATGTTCCGGTGGTTGTCGATGCGGCTGCGGAGCTGCCGCCGCGGTCGAATATATCGAAATATCAAAAGATGGGAGCCGATCTGGTGCTCTTCAGCGGCGGCAAGGAACTGCGGGGGCCGCAGTCTTCCGGGTTGATCCTTGGTCGCAAGGATCTGGTCGAAGCGTGCCAGGCGAGCAGCAGCCCGAACTACAGCATCGCGCGTTCGATGAAAATAGACAAGGAGACGATCGCCGGAATAACACGTGCGGTGGAGCTTTTCCTCGAAAAAGATTATGAAAAAATTAATGAAATCTGGACGGCCATGTCGATGTTCATGGCGGGCGAAATCGATAAATGCGGCAAAGCATTCGTGCGGACAGGATATCCGCACGAAGCGGGGATACAGCCTGCCAATATTTTGCGTGTCTACGTAAAGCCCAAACAAAAAACTTCTCAAGAGCTGTATGACCGCCTTCTGTCTCTTGATCCGCAGATTTACACGGATATTCGCGGCGGGGAGATCGTTATCAACCCGCAATGTCTGAGTGAAAGCGAAGCGAAGATTGTTGCCGACGCAATAATAGAGAACCTATAGAAAGGGTTTTGCGGAAAGAGTTTCAAGGATGGCTTGAGGCCCGCAAAGAGTTCTGAAAAAAAGCGGTATTCCGGTGTGTTGGTAGTTGCAGCGGTATTGTCAAACCTCAAAATAAAGGCGGCGATACGCAGTGTCCAGGGATATTTATCGGGAACTCGGAGTTCGGAAGGTCATAAACGCTGCGGGAACCTACACGATGGTCGGCGGCTCCCGTATGAGCGAGGAGACGCTCGAGGCCATGGCGGCGGCGGCGAGGAGTCAAGTGGTCATCAAGGAATTGCAGGCGAAGGTGAACGAACGCCTGGCATCCCTGACCCGAAACGAGGCCGCATTCGTGACGAACGGAGCGGCGGCGGGGCTCCACATCGCGGGAGCGTCCTGCATAGCACGCCATTACGGCCGTCCGTTCCCCTCCCTTTCGCCGGAGCAGATAGCGAGAAGCGAGATCATTCTCCATCGCGCCCACCGCAACCCGTACGACTGGGGAGTCCGCCTTCTGAACGCCCGCATCGTCGAGATCGGCTTTCCCAACATGATTCTTCCAACCGTCGAGGACGACCTCGAGTATGCCATCAACGAGAACACGGCGGCCATCTTCTATTTCTTCATGCCTCCGGGCGGGTGGGTTGCGCAGGGAGCGCTCTCGCTCGAAAACACGCTTCGGGTCGCCGCGCGGCACGGAATACCGGTTGTCGTGGACGCGGCGGCGCAGGTGCCGCCGGCGGAGAACCTGTGGAAGATCACCGGCGCCGGGGCGGATATCTGCGTATTCAGCGGCGGCAAGGATCTCCGCGGGCCGCAGGCGAGCGGCCTGATGGTGGGAAAGAAAGAGATCTTTGAATGGATCGTGCGAACGGGTTTTCCGACTTACGGTGTCGGCCGGATGTTCAAAGTCGGCAGGGAGGAGATGGTCGGACTCCTGGCGGCGGTGGAGCAGTATGTGGCGATGGACTCAGAAACGCGGATGAGCTGGGCCGAGGAGCGAATCGCATCGGCCCGGAAGGAATTCGAGGGAAGCTCGATGATCTCGGTTCAGCGGATCTATCCCAACGAGGCCGGGCAGCCCTTTCCGCAGATGACCTTCCGCTTCGATCGTCCCGGCTGCGCGGAGGAAGTGCTCCGGCTGCTCCGGGAGGGGGATCCATCCATCTTTACCATGGCCGCCGACGAGCAATCGGTCTTCGTGAACCCGATGACACTTAGGGACGAGGAGATCGACGCTATAATTGTGAGAATGAAGGAGATCGAACACATTTTCAGGGAGAAGGGAGAGGGAAAGGATGTCTGAAAGATCCTCCAACCCGGGCGAGATTCACTCCGAACTGACCGATTCGAGAAGCTTCGTTCCGCCGGAGGGGTGTGTCCTGATCAAGGGCGGAAGAGTCCTGGACCCGGCGGTCGGAGTTGACGAGATTTGTGACCTGGCCCTTGCCGACGGCCTTGTCGCGGGGAGAGGAAAGGATCTTCCCATGGGAGGTGCGGAAAGAGTCATCGACGCGTCCGGTCTTCTGGTGACGCCGGGCATCGTCGATATCCACACTCACCTGTTCGCCACCGGCGGCAATCCGGATGCCTGGGCCGGTGAGAACAGCGTCTTTCCCGACGGCTTCAGCTTTCGCGGGGGTGTCACCACCATGGTGGACGCCGGGAGCGCGGGGTGGCGGAATTTCGATCTCTTCCGCGTTTCGGTGATCGACCGTGCGAAGACCCGGGTTCTCTCATTCCTGAATATTGCGAGCTACGGGATGATCAACGACATCATCGAACAGCACTCTCCCGATTTCGACCCCGTGGCCACGGCCCGGAAGGCGAAAAAACACGCCGATATCATCGTAGGCATCAAAAGCGCCCACTATTGGAATCCCGACTGGGATTCGGTGGAACGTGCGGTGGATGCGGGCGCGATGGCGGAACTGCCCGTTATGGTCGATTTCGGCTATTTTCTGAAGGAGCGTCCGTACTGGCGCCTGGTGACGGAGAAGCTCCGGCCGGGGGACATCAGCACGCACTGCTTTCGGGGGCCCGTTCCCGTCGCCGACGGGAAGGGAAAAGTCTACCCCTACCTCTTCGAGGCCCGGGAGCGCGGCGTCCTGTTCGACCTGGGGCACGGAGGAGGGAGTTTCCTCTTCAGCAACGCAGTTCCCGCTTTCGCCGGGGGGTTCTACCCCGATTCGATCTCTTCGGATCTCCACACGTTCAGCATGAACGGGGCGATGATGGACATGCCGACGACGATGTCGAAGTGTCTCGCGATGGGAATGCCGCTTCCCGAGGTGATCGCACGATCCACGTACGTCCCGGCGAGGATGATCGGACGTCCGGCGCTGGGGAGGCTCTCGAAGGACTCTCCCGCGGACGTCGCGCTCTGGACGGTTCGGGAGGGTACGTTCGGTTTCAAGGATACCGTCGGGGGGCGTCTCGCCGGGAACCTGCGGCTGGAGTGCGAGATGACCTTCAAGGACGGCGAGGTCGTATGGGACCTCAACGCGCGGGACGCGGTGGAATATCCGAACGTTCCCGCCGGCGCCGGAATCCGGACGGGAGAGTACCTCATTGTTCCTTGATTATATCGATTATATCGATAACTGCTTTTCAAGCAAAGATGGATATATGAAAAGACCGGGGAAGGAACGATCAACTACACTGGAGGTATTTCAATGTTCGATCTGGTTCTGAAAAATGCTCGAATTTATGACGGGTTGGGAAGTCCTTTTTTCTTCGGCGACCTCGCCGTCAAGGATGAGAAGATAGCAGCGGTCGGAAGAGTCCCCGGAGAGTGCGCATCCCGGGTCATCGATGTCTCGGGAAAAGCGCTGGCTCCAGGATTTGTCGATACGCACACTCATTCTGACCGGACGGCTCTGTTCGTCAACGATCCCGACGCGAAAATTCTTCAGGGCGTTACCACCGAGATCGCAGGCAACTGCGGTCAGTCAATCGCTCCTCTTTCGGAGCGGTATCTTGATCACCTGAAACGCTATCTTGCTCCCTATCTGCCCAAATCGGCGCCGATCGAATGGAATTGGAACTCCACCAGTCAGATGCTTGATCGGCTGGATTCCCAAGGGCATATCACAGATATTGTTCCGCTTGTCGGCCACGGAACGGTGCGCATGGCGGTGATGGGCGCCGAAGCGCGCCCCTGCACGAATGCGGAGCTTGAACAGATGAAAGCTCATGTGACCGAAGCGATGGAAAGCGGTTGCGTCGGTATTTCAACGGGGCTTATCTTCCCTCCCGGCTGCTACGCCGAGAAGGAGGAGATCGTCGAACTCTGTAAAGTGGTCGCCCGGTACGGAGGAATTTATTGCGCGCATATCCGGGGAGAGGCGGGCTCGCTCCTCGATGCCTTCGAGGAAGCGATCGACATCGCGGAGAAGAGCGGATGCTCCCTCCAGATCTCTCACCATAAAGTCATGCGTCGTTTCCGCGGATGGTCCGAGAAGACTCTTGGTATGATGGAACGGGCCAGGGAGAGAGGATTGGACGTTACCTGCGACGCGTATCCGTACCCTGCGGGAAGCAACAACGGGACGTCGTTGCTTCCTCCATGGGCGAACGCGGGAGGAGTGCCCGAACTGATGAAGCGGTTGAAAGACGCTCAAGTCCGGGAGAGAATAAAAGCGGACTTTTTGGTGGATCTTCCCGGCTGGGACAACCATGCGAAGGATACGGGATGGGATCGCATTCTTATCGGATCGACGAACAACGACAAATCCCTCGTGGGAAAGACGTTCGCCGAAATCGCGGAGGAACGGCGAAACAGCCCCGAAGAGACGTATCTTGACATCATTCTTTCCGAGGAGGCGGGAGCGACGATCGTCATACTCTCCCATTCCGAGGAGGATATGGAAAACATCCTGCGCCATCCTTTGACCATGATCGGATCTGATTCTCTTCCCACCTCAATATCCGGTCCGCTGGCCGAGGGAAACCCTCATCCTCGTGCTTTCGGATGCTACCCGAGAGTTCTTGGATTGTACGCAAGGGAAAAGAAGCTTTTCTCATTGGAAGAGGCGATACGAAAGTGCACCGGAATGCCGGCGACGCGCTTCCGTTTGTTTGACCGGGGTGTCATTCGGGAAGGAATGCGGGCGGATTTGGTCGTATTCGATCCGGCCACTGTGAAGGACAATGCTGAATACAGAAATTCGAGGCAGTTGTCCACGGGTATCGACATCGTATTCAAGAACGGGAGAATTATTGCACGAGACGGGAGGGTCACAGGCCCCATGCTCGGAAAAAGCGTCAGAGTCTAGTATTTGAAAGGGGGGATTGTCCGCCGGTAAGGTAGATTGCGGCAATGAGACCAGGAATTGTTGATGTATTGATGTATCGGAGAAGGAAAAATGAGGCCTTGCATTCGTGGAAGAGGGTCTGTATGTACGGGAAAGGGGTGTTCGGAATAATGAAATATAACGTAAAGCTGCTCTTTGTGTTTTCTTTGGTGGTGTGCATGATGTTCGCCGGCGCCGGGATTTCTTCGGCTTCCGGAGGGATCCTGAGAGTTGCGGTCATCGATGAACCTCCGTCGTTGGACCAGCAGGTCATCACAGCGGACCTCACAACGATGATCGCGATGCATATTTTCGAGGGACTTTACACGTTCGATTCGAACTACGCTCCTGTGCCCATGCTTGTACAAGATGAAGAGATCAAAAACGACGGCAAGCTCATCGTTCTTCGCTTGAGAGAAGGGGTAAAGTTCCATAATGGAAAAGAGATGACATCTGAAGATGTCTTCGCGTCGCTTGATCGATGGAGCAAATTCGGTACGCGAGGTCCCGTTCTTTTCAACAATATCGACAAGATGGAGGCTACCGGAAAGTATGAAATAACCCTTCATTTCAAACAGCCATTTGCTCCGTGGAAGAACCTTATGGCTTTCATGAACGGGGGCCCGGCGATTTATCTGAAAGAGGTCGCGGAAAAAGCGGAGAAAGCGCCCATTGCTGAAACTGAATACATCGGTACCGGCCCCTATAAGTTCGTTGAACGGAATCCGAGCCGTTACATCAAACTTGCCCGATTCGACGATTATGTGTCAAGAACGGAACCTTCCGATGGATATGCGGGGAAAAAAGAAGCATTGTTCGATGAAATTCGTTTTATCCCCGTCCCGGATGATTCAACCCGTGTGACCGGAGTGAAAGCCGGAGATTACGATTACGGGGAGAGAATCGCCGGAGACCTGTACGATACTTTGAAAGATGATCCGGATCTTGTGATCACCGTGCAGCAGGGGGGAAGCCAGGGATTGGTGTTCGTGAACTCCCGTCAGGGCATCCTGAAGGACAATTTCAAACTCCGTCAGGCGCTGCTTATGGCTATCGATATGGAAGGCGCCCTGAAGGCCGCTATCGGTCCCGAAGCCCTCTGGAAGAAGGACGGCTCGATCATGCCTGAAGGCACTTTGTGGCATACGACTGTCGGTACGGAACGGTACAGCCAGGGCAATGCGGAGAAGGCTAAGGCACTTGCCAAAGAAGCGGGGTACAATGGAGAAAAGATTTCGTATCTTGCCACGACATCGTACAAAGTGCACTACGACAGTTCGCTCGTTATTACCGAACAGCTGAAACAAGCCGGTTTCAACATCGATTTCCAGATCTACGACTGGGCGACTCTTGTTTCGAAGAGAGCGGATCCGACACAGTGGGACATGTTCTTCACCTATCATGGATTCGTCCCCGATCCGGTGCTTTTCACGTTCATGAGCGAAGCTTATCCCGGATGGTGGACGACTCCGGAGAAGAAGGAACTTGCCGCCAAGTTCGCGATGACGCTCGATGAAAAAGAGCGCAGGAATATTTGGGATCAGATTCAAAAGCTCGTCTACGAACAGGTTCCGATCATGAAAACGGGCGTCAATTTCATGTACGACGTCTATTCTCCCAGATTGAAGGGGCTTGAGGATACCTCGTTGATTTGGGCTCGTTTCTGGGGAGTAAGCTTCAAATAGAAGGTTGCCGTCCTAAGAAGGCGCGCCGGGAGAGGCTATGCCCCTCTCCCGGCGCGTGACAGGAAAGGAGGGTTTCGCTTGATTTCGTATATTGTACGGCGTATAGGAAGCATGATACCGTCTCTTTTGCTTGCGTCGATCATTGTTTTCTCCTTCATCCATTTCATTCCGGGAGACCCTGCGAGAGTCATGCTTGGAGATCAGGCAACTCCAGAGCAGGTGGAAACCCTCCGTGAAACGATGGGGCTGAATCGCCCTCTTTATATTCAATACTTCCGCTGGATGCAAGGGGTTTTGAAGGGAGATTTCGGAACGTCGATTTTTTTTCACCAGCCGGTGCTCGGTATAATTCTTGATCGGGCCGAGACGAGCGTGTTCATCGCGCTCCTTTCAATGATTCTTATTATCTGCATCGGTGTCCCGATAGGTGTTTTATCTGCGATTCGATACAATAGTTGGCTAGATCAGTTTTTCTCCGGTCTATCTATGTTTTTTGCGTCGGTTCCGACGTTCTGGTTGGGGCTCAATCTCATGATATTTTTCGCAGTTGTGCTGCGTTGGCTGCCTTCATCCGGTTTTCCATCCATTCTCCAGTCGGGTGATTGGACGAATTTGCGGTATCTCGTGCTGCCATGCATAACTCTTGCGGCTCCGAACTCGGCTCTCATAATTCGCCTCACCAGATCGAGCATGCTGGATGTTGCAAATGCGGACTATGTTAAAACAGCGCGAGCAAAAGGCCTGTCCGAGAGCGTTGTGAATATACGACATATTTTTAGAAACTCTCTTATTTCAGTGGTATCGGCCCTTGGATTTACATTCGTAGGGTTGGTCTCGAAAACAGTTGTGACCGAAACTGTTTTTTCCCTCCCCGGAATCGGGAGGCTTGTTGTGGAATCAGTATTGCGACGAGATTATCCGACCATCCAGGGAGTTATTTTGATCATCGCTTTTGTGTACATGCTGATAAACCTGATCGTGGATCTGACGTATGCAATTCTTGATCCGCGCATCCGGTACAGTTAGGATGCCGCGCATGAAATTCTTATCGACTTTTTACAAGCGGAAAATTGCGTTTGCAGGGCTCGTCATGATTCTGATCTTGCTTGTGTTCGCGCTTTTCGCGGATCAAATCGCTCCTTTCGATCCGCGAGCGATGAGCCCGATGGATAAACTCAAGGGACCGGACGGCACCTATTTCTTCGGCACGGACAACTTCGGGCGAGATATTTTCAGCAGGGTTGTCCATGGGGCTAGAACGAGCCTCATCGGCTCGGCGGGAGTCATTCTCTTTTCCATGTCCATCGGAGTGCTTATAGGCGTTTCGTCCGGATATTTCAAGAGGATCGAGCCATGGTTGATGCGTCTGATCGACGTGCTCATGGCCTTTCCTCCTCTTCTGCTGGCTCTCGTCCTCGTCTCCATTCTGGGGCGGGGGATGATCAATGTGATCATCGCCGTCGGAGCCACCTACCTCACAAGAACCACTCGTATCGTCCATGGGCTCACGCTGAAGATCCGGGAGGAGCCCTATATCGAGGCGGCTATTGCCTCGGGTGTGAAAAAAAAGTGGATCATTCTCCGGCATGTTCTTCCCAATATGATGTCGCCGCTGATCGTGCAGGCAACTTTCACATTCGCCTTCTCACTGCTCGACATGGCGGCTCTCGATTTTCTCGGCCTCGGTATCCCCCCTTCCATTCCGAGCTGGGGAAACATGCTCAGCGAGGGAAGAATGTATCTCACCAGAGCCCCATGGCTGTTGATTTTCCCGGGTGCATGCATCGTTCTCACGGTACTCTCCTTCAATCTGGTGGGCGATGTGCTCCGCGATCAACTCGACCCGCACTTCCGGCGGGATATCGAGGGGGTGTAGGCAGTGGCGGAAAAAAACGGGGAGCGTCTCCTCGACATTCGTGATCTCACTGTAAGCTTTCCATCACCGTCGTCGGGGTTCATCTATCCTGTGGATGGCGTCGGTCTGCATATTGAAAAGGGGGAAACTCTCGGTCTGGTGGGGGAGTCGGGAAGCGGCAAATCGATGACGTCTTTGGCCGTTCTTGGTCTTGTTCCGCGTCCACACGGGAAAATTGTCTCGGGAAGCATCTGCTTCAAAGGCAGAGACCTTGTCTCCTTGAACAACGAAGAGATGATGAAGCTCCGAGGAAAAGAAATCTCCATGATCTTTCAAGAGCCTATGAGTTCTCTCAATCCAGTGTATACAATAGGGTATCAGATCATGGAAGGTATTCTCGCTCACAGGGAGATGTCGAAACATGCTGCCCGCGACCGGGCTGTGGAGATGCTGTCCAAAGTGGGCATCCCAAGCCCCGAAAAGCGGATGGATGCATACCCCCATCTCCTGAGCGGTGGAATGCGTCAACGGGCCATGATTGCGATGGCGCTGGCGCTCAATCCCGAGCTGCTCATCGCCGACGAGCCCACCACTGCTCTCGACGTCACTATTCAGGCCCAGATTCTGGAGCTTCTGGATGAACTTAAAAGAGAGCGGACGATGTCGGTACTTCTGATCACTCACAACCTAGGGATCGTCGCGGAGTCGGCCCAGCGAGTGGCCGTGATGTATGCAGGGCGGATTCTCGAACTGGCATCGACGGAGGATCTTTTCCGCTCTCCGTTGCACCCTTACACGCAAGGGCTCATGGACTCCATACCACCGATGGACGGCAGAGCGACGCTTCTCAGGGCGATTCCGGGGATGGTCCCGTCGCTCGAATCCCTCCCTCCAGGGTGTAAATTCAGCAATCGCTGTTCACTGGCCGAAAAGGAGTGCCTCAAAGAGGAACCGATACTTCTGGAAGCAGTTCCGGGGCATTTCTCCAGATGCAGACGGTGGAGCGAATTGGCCGGCCGTTCGGAAGGGAGGTGAGCGAAATGACCGGCAGCCTGATAGAAGTACGTGATCTCCGAAAGCACTTTGCAGTCCGCTCGGGCGTTTTTCAACGGGTTTCTGGATACGTTAAGGCTGTTGACGGCGTATCGTTCTTCATCAAGAAAGGGGAGACGCTCGGTCTGGTGGGAGAGTCGGGGTGCGGCAAGTCCACCACGGGAAGGGTTGTGCTCAGGCTTTTTCCCGCGACATCGGGAGAAGTGTTGTTCGAGGGGAAAAATCTATTGTCGCTCAAGGGCGAGGCACTTCGCGCCGCGCGGAAAAATTTCCAGATGATCTTCCAAGATCCGTTCGCTTCTCTTGATCCTCGTATGACCGTGGCCCAGATCGTCGGAGAGCCTCTTAAGGCGCACGGTGTCACATCGCTCGAGGAACGTAAAGGACGTGTTGCGGACATGCTCGACGAAGTGGGATTGGATTCCTCCTATCTCAACCGATACGCATTCGAGTTCAGCGGAGGGCAGAGACAGCGAATCGGAATTGCCCGTGCGCTCGTCCTGAACCCCTCGCTCGTTGTGGCTGACGAACCGGTCTCGGCGCTCGACGTCTCCATACAGGCGCAGGTGATCAACCTGCTTGCCGAGCTCCGCGAGAAGCTCGACCTGACGTACCTCTTCATCGCCCACGACCTGAGCGTCGTGAAGCATATCAGCGACCGGGTGGCGGTCATGTACCTGGGGCGAATCGTCGAAACGGCGGAAACGGATGTCCTCTTCTCCGATCCGCTGCACCCGTACACACAGGCGCTCCTTTCCGCAGCGCCCGTTCCCGTGCCGGGAAAGAAAGGGAAGCGCATCATCCTCGGAGGCGACGTACCGAGCCCCCTGAACCCTCCTTCCGGATGCCCGTTCCACCCGCGCTGCTTCCGGGCGATGGAGCGGTGCAGCCGGGATGTTCCGGAATCCGTCGGGAGGGGGGGCGGCCATAGCGTCGCCTGCCATCTGTACGACTGATCGAAGTGCTATGAAACAAGAATCATTATCATATTTCAAGGAGGAAAAAATGATGAAAAAAGTCATTCGCACCGACAAAGCGCCTGATCCCATCGGACCTTATTCCCAGGGGCTCGTCTGCGGCAATCGCGTCTACGTCTCCGGGCAGGGACCCAGAAACCCCCAGACCGGAACAACTCCGGAGGGGGTTGCGGAGCAGACCCGCCAGGTTCTGAAGAACATTCAATCCATCCTCGAGGCAGGAGGCGCGACGATGGACCATGTGGTGAAGGTCACGGCGCATCTGGCGAACCTTGAGAAAGATTTTCATGCCTACAACGAAGTCTACAAGGAGTTCTTCAACGAGCCTTATCCGGTCCGGATCACCGTGGGAAGCCAACTCTTCGGTATCCTGGTGGAGATCGACGTCATCGCGGAACTGGACTGAAGCCCCGCCGCATCCGAAAGACCGGGGATTTCCACAAGATGCATCTTCCTTGAGATGCTTCAATATCGCAAGGAATTGTCTATTGTAATTTGAGGGAGAGAATGCTATTATCCTTTTCAGGGAATTGGCGGCAGAATCGTCGCCAGTTCCCTGAACATGATAGAGACGGAGGTAATGATAATGATGAAACGTATATTTTCGATGCTCTTTGTGATCTCCCTTTTCTGCCTCATTTCCGTTCCTGCGGTTGCGTCGTCCGGCCTGGAAGATCCCGTGGTGGCCGAGGCGCTCAAGTTTTTCGAAGAGGCTCCGCAGAACCGTGGCGTTCCCTTCGCGACTGTGGACGGAGACCAGCCCCGTATCCGCTATCTTACCTTTCTTTTCGTCAGGGACGGGAAGATCTGGTTCCTCACCAGCGACGGGAAAAAAGTCGGGCAGCAGCTTATGAAGAATCCCAAGGCCGCCTTTGTCGGCATGCCGAGCGGCCTGAAGCAGATCCGCGTGGAGGGTTCCGGCGGCGTGAGCAAGGATCCCGAAGTGATGGAAGCCGCGGCCAAGATATACAGGGGCGTGAAGGCGGACGATCCTACGGCTCTGCTCTTCTACATTGATAAGGGTACTGTCACCATTTGGGAACGCGGCAAACCGACACAGGAAATCGAGTTTTAATGCCGGTGCGTTCCGACGCGGCGTAAAAAGTAGGAAGAGGGCCGACTGGACGCAGCTTTCCGGTTCGGCCCGTTTTTGTAACCGCGGAGGGCTTCTTCGGCGGAATTTCTTGACGTTAGTGGAAGGGTGTCACGATGGGAAAAATACTCAGATTGACCGCGACTCTTGCTTTCGTTTCTGCTCTGGTGGGCCTTTTGCTGGGAGCGGGAAACGCCTTGACGCAGGAATATATCGAAGCCTCCCGCGACCAGGAGCGGTTCCGCGCGATGAAGTCGGTTCTTGCAGCAGACGAGTTTCATCTCCTTGAGGGCAGGGCGGAAGGTTCCGTTCTGGCCGTGTACGAGGGGAGAAGCGGCGGTGAGAAAAAGGGGTGTGTCTTTGTCGTTGAAGTCCGCGGGTACGGCGGCATGATCGAGATGATGACCGGAATCAACGTCAACGGAATCGTCGAGGGAAAATGGATTCTGAAGCAGCAGGAAACGCCCGGACTCGGTTCAAGAGCCGCCGAACCTCCGTTCAGAGAACAGTTCCGCGGAAGGAAAACCGTCCGGTTCACTCTCGGCGAAGGAGGAGAGAATCCAGTCCAGGCAATATCAGGCGCCACGATCACGAGCAACGCCGTCGTGCGGGGTGTGAACGAGGCTGTGGCTCTCTACAGAAAATTCCAGGACGGCGCTTCCTCTCCCGTAACCGCTGAAGATCCTCTCTCCAGTGCGTTCAAGGCATGTCTCCCCGCGGATGAATACGTTCCCGTGACCGGATATTCCGTCGAGACGCCTTCGAACATCGAGATCAAGGGCGTCTATGAAGCGCGTTCCGGAGGAATCGCTGCGGGCTATCTCTTCCATGTGGGTTCAGAAGGGTATTATGAAATCCCCATTGAATTTGTTGTGGGCATTGCGGAGGACGGAATCGTTTCAGGCTTGAAGGTGATTCACGAAGAAGAGACTCCGGGATTGGGAGCCCTGGTCGCGGAGGAAGAATTCCAGGAGCGTTTCAAGGGGAAGAAGGCTGAGCCGCTCACGCTCGGAATGGACGGCGACTCAGGGCAAAACGGCATCGAATCCGTCTCGGGAGCCTCCTATTCGAGCGGAGCGGTGGTTTCCGGCGTCAACGAGGCCATTGCTCTCTTCCGGCAGCTTCGGGGAATGGAAGAAGTATCTTCGTCTGTTTCAGGAGACGATAAAGAGCCTACGGTCGTTTCCGGAGGCGACAATGAGTTGAACGCCGCGATGAAGGCATGTCTCGCTGCCGACGAATACGTCCCGGTGACGGATTTCCCGGCGGGTCTGCCGGGAGCAGCAGTTCAGGTCAAGGAAGTCTACGAAGCTCGCTCCGCCGGAGAACGCATCGGTTTCCTCTTCCGTGTCGATTCCGAGGGGTACTACGAGTTGCCGATAGACTTCGTCGTCGGTATTACCGAGGAGGGCGTCGTTTCCGGGTTGAAGGTGATCCACGAGGAGGAGACTCCCGGATTGGGCTCGCTGGTGGCGGGGGACGAATTCCAGAATTCCTTCAAGGGAAAGAATGCGGAACCGCTGCGCCTTGTGACGGAAGGCTCCGCCGGAGACGACGGCGTCTATTCCGTCTCGGGAGCCTCCTTCTCGAGCGGAGCGGTGGTGTCCGGCGTCAACGAGGCCGTCTCGCTCTTCCGAAAGCTTCGGGAGTAAGGACCAGGAGCGGGATATCCCCATCATGAGAAAAAAGAAGGCTGTCATTACGGGGGCGCTTGTTACAGGCGCCCTTGTTCTTCTTCTCGCAGCCGCGCTCTTCCGGAATTACCCCGCTGCACCCCGCCGCACAACCATCGACTCCTTCGCGATGGGGACGATCCTCTCCCTGACGGCGCACGAGGGTGAAGAAGAGGCTTTAGAACAGGCTTTGCAGCGGATTCATCAGGTGGACGCTCTCTTCGCGAGGACGAATCCCCGATCCGCTATCTCGCGTATCAACCGCAGCGCGGGCGGGGGTTCCGTTTTTGTGCAGAAAGAGGTATTCGGAGTGCTTTCCGAGGCCGTTCGCATGGCGGAGCTGACGGACGGCGCGTTCGATCCTACCGTGGGGGCGGCGGTCAGCCTCTGGGGAATCGGAACGGAAAAAACGCGCGTCCCGGAGAGAGAGGAACTGGAGCGGGTCTCCCGCCTGATCGGATATCGGGGAATTCTCTTGGAGCATTCTCTCCGGGTCGGACTGCCCGTTCAGGGACAGGAGCTCGATCTCGGAGGGCTGGCCAAGGGGTATGCGGCGGACGAAGCCGTGCGGGTGCTGAAGGAGGCGAGGGTCCGGCGGGCTCTTGTCAATATCGGCGGAAACGTGGCGCTTCTGGGCGGACCGTGGCGCATCGGCATTCAGCACCCGTTGCGCCCCAGGGGTTCCGTTCTTGCCGGCATGGAACTTTCCGATCTCGCCGTGGTGACGTCGGGAGGGTATGAGCGGTTTTTCGAGCAGGACGGGAGGCGGTTCCATCACATTCTCGACCCGAGAACGGCTTCTCCCGCAGAAAGCGGACTGCACTCCGTCACGATCGTCGCGGATTTTTCCGCTCTTGCCGACGCGCTCTCGACAGCGTGCTTCGTCCTCGGCCCGGAGAGGGGAACGGAGCTGCTCGGCCGGGCCGAGTTCCGGGGAACCGAGGGGATATTCGTGACGGAAAACAGGAGAGTGCTCATTACGAAGGGGCTCGAAGGAAAATTGCGGCTGCTGGACGACGACTTCGTGCTGCAGGTGATGCAATGAAAAGAGCGGATGTTCTGCTCATCGGCGGTATTCTGCTGCTGGCCGCGGTGCTTTTCGCGTTTCGAATCCTGATGCCTGCAGGCGGAGCGCTCGTCGCCGTGCTGACGGTGAACGGCGACGAGGTGCGCGCCTTTCCGCTTTCCGGTGCGGAATACCCCTTTGAATACTTATTGCAAGGCGGTGCTGGAGGAGAGATCGTCATCCGGGCGGAACGGAGGCGCATCCGGATACTTCGTTCCGACTGTCCGGACGGAGACTGTGTCCGGACCGGCTGGCTTTCACGGCCGGGAGACGCGGCGGTGTGTCTTCCGAACCGGCTTGTCCTGAAGATTGCCGGGGAGGCGGAGTACGATGCGGTCACCTATTGAGTTCGGGCGCACGGGCGTCGTGGCCCTGCTTGTCGCGCTCGCCTTCGCGACGGGAATGCTGGAGAATCTGCTTCCCGCACTGCCCCTTCCCGGAGTCCGCATAGGCCTTGCGAACATCTTCGTCGTGACGGCCCTCTGCCTTTTCGGGGCGAGGGCCGCACTGCTCGTCGTCGTCTCCAGAGTCCTGCTGACGCTTCTCTTTACCGGAAATCTCTTCGCCTTTCTTTGCAGTTTTTTCGGAGGTCTGCTCGCCGTTTTCAGCATGGAGATCCTCCGCAGCCTTTCCGTTTTCTCCGTGGCGGGCATCAGCACCATCGGGGCCGTCGCGTTCAACATCGGCCAGTTCTCCGTCGTCGTGTTTCTGATGGGGGATGTCCGCCCCCTTATCGCATATCTTCCCGTTCTGCTCGTTGCCGGTGTCGTTACCGGTCTCGCTGTCGGGTTTCTTGCCGCCCGTCTGCTCTCGAGGCTGAAAGAAGCGGGCTATTCTTCCTGAGGCTCCGGCGCAGGAGGAGATGTGATCGTCTTCGCCGGGCACTTGGGAGCGCATATCCCGCAGGAGACGCACTTTTCCTCGTCGATTGCGGCCAGGTTGTTCTCCAACGAGATGGCCTTTTCCGGACACGCCCGGACGCAGATGCCGCACCCGAGGCAGCCCGTCGGGCAGAGTCGCTTCACGTCCGCTCCCTTGTCGGTGGACATGCATGCCACGCGGTACTGCCGGTCGGCCCGCAGAAGGACGATGAGTCCTCTCGGACAGGCCTTGACGCACGCTCCGCAGGCGACGCAGTGGTCCTCCAGAACGCGGGCGAACCCGTCCTCCAACGTGATGGCGCCGAACTTGCAGGCCCGAACGCACGAGCCTCTGCCGACGCACCCCCAGGCACAGACGTCCGCCCCCTCCGGAATCTCCGCTTCGGCGCACTCGACGATGCCTTCACTGGACGGCGCCAGCGCTCCCGTCCCTCTGCAGCGGACGAACGCGGTCTTTCGCGGCGCTTCGACAAGACAGACTTCCTGTCCCATGATCTCGGCGATGGCGCAGCTCGTGTCAGGGCCGCCCGGGGTGCAGAGATTGTTGGGGGCGCACTGTGTGACGACCGCCTCCGCATAGGCCGCGCAGCCGGGGTAGCCGCAGGCGCCGCAGTTGTTTCCCGGAAGAGCATTGATCACCGCCGCGATCCGGGGATCCGAATCGACCTTGAAAACGCGCGACGCGACCGCGAGGAGCAAGCCGAAGACAGCTCCCAGTCCGCCCAGCACGAGTGTCGGGTAGAGTATCTGTTCCATTCTCTTCCCCCCTATTTCAGCATGCCGCTGAAGCCGAGAAAGGCGAGCGACATGAGTCCCGTGGTGACGAGCGTGATGGGGAGTCCCTTCATGAACTCGGGGATGTCGTTGTCCGCCATCTGTTCCCTCAGCCCGGCCATCAGGCGAATCGCGACGAAGAAACCGAGGGATGCGCCGAGAGCGTGCACCATGGCCTGCAGAAATGAGTATCCCTCGTTCATGTTGATGACCGAGACGCCGAGCACCGCGCAGTTGGTGGTGATCAGGGGCAGGAAGATGCCGAGCGAACGGTAGAGCGCCTGGTTCATCTTTTTGATGACCATCTCGACGAACTGGACGAGGGACGCGATGATCAGGATGAACGAGAGCGTATAGAGGTATGGTATTCCGAGCGGATCGAGCACGAGATTGTAGACGATCCACGTGACGGCCGAGGATGCCATGATGACGAAGATGACTGCCAGCCCCATCCCGACGGCCGTCTCCCGCCGGGACGAGACGCCAAGGAACGGGCATATTCCCAGGAAGCGGGAGAGAACGATGTTGTTGACCAAAAGCGCCGCCGAGAAAATCCGGAACAGGTCTCCCGAGAAGAATTCCATAATATCCCCCTCCTCTATCCTTTATCGCAGCCGGGGCACGCCGAACACTTCACCGCGTCGGCTCCGGTCTTTCTCCTGAACGCGCGGATAGCTCCCATCACGATTCCGAGGACCAGGAAGCCTCCCGGAGCCATCGTGATCACGGTCGCCGGCCGGAAGAATTTCGGCATGATTTCGCGCCCGAAGAGCGTTCCCGCTCCGAGGACCTCGCGCACGCTGCCGAGAAGAAGCAGCGCGATCGTGAAGCCGAGCCCCATCCAGAGAGCATCGAAAAGTGAGGGAAGAATTCCCTGCTTGGAGGCGTACCCCTCCGCGCGCCCGAGGATGATGCAGTTCACCACGATCAGCGGAATGAATATTCCGAGAGCGCTGTTCAGGACGGGAAACCAGGCCGCGAGGATGAATTCCATCAGGGTGACGAACCCGGCGATGATGACGATGAAGACCGGAATTCGAATCTCCTCGGGGATCAGCCGGCGGATCGCCGAGATGACCACGTTCGATCCGATGAGGACCGTCGTCGCGGCAAGTCCCATGCCGAAGGCGTTTTCGGCGCTCGACGTCACGGCAAGAGTGGGACACATTCCGATGGCCTGGACGAAGATGGGATTTTCCGTGAACAGTCCTTTCTTCATCCGGTCGATGAAGGTGTCAAAGAGAGATGGCTTTATATTCATGCTTCTTCAGCCTCCTTCGGAGTACGCGGTTGCGTGATGTCTTCGATGATGGGCACCGTGAGGTTCATCAGGAGAATCGAGTACGCGATACCCTCCGCGTATGTTCCCCAGAGGCGGATCATGGAGGTCAGCAGGCCGCAGCCGAGAGCGAAGATGCAGCGCCCCGCCCCTGTCGACGGAATCGTCCCCGGATCGGTCGCCATAAAGAAGGCGCCGAGAAAGAGGCCGCCCAGCAGCAGTTCGTGAAAGGGATTCACCGGGACGCCCGCTCTTCCGAAAATAGTCGTCATCGCGAAGACCGTGCCGATGAAAATAATCGGCTGTCTCCAGTCGATCTCTCTCTTCCAGATGAGGAAGGCCGCGCCGGCAAGGAGCGCGACGACCGACGTCTCGCCGACGCTTCCCAGTTCGCCGTGTCCTATGAGGGCGTCGGCTATGGAGACGCCGTATCCTCCTCCCATACGGACCATCGCAAGGGCGGTGGGACCGGTGACGCCCTCCGGAATCCAGGGGGCCATGTAGACGGGCCAGGAAGCCTGGAGAAACGCGTACGCGGCGAGAGGAGGGTTGACGAAGTTCTGACCGAGGCCGCCGAACATCTGCTTGGCGATGATGATGGCAAAGGCGCCGCCCACGATCGGAAGCCAGAGCGGAACTCCCGGAGAGAGGCACATCGCGAGCAGAAGACCTGTGAGCGCGGCGCTCATATCGCCTATCCTTATGGGAATTCCCCTCAAGCGCTGCCAGGCGTATTCGGAAAAGACGCACGTAAAAACGGAAACGATCATGACATAGAGGGAGCGGAATCCGAAATGGTAGATTCCCATGATTGCGGCAGGCAAGAGAGCCAGCATGACTCTCTCGGCTCTCTCGCGCACCATCTCGGGAGGCTGCAGCCGAAGCGGCGGACGGTCCAGCATGCTTTTCATGCAGTCGATGCACCACCTTTTTGTTTTTTGATATTCTATCATACCGTCACCATTTTCAGTATTGGCGACGAGATCTCCTGCGGATTTCGTATTTATGCCCGGATTGTATCATTCGGGACCTGGTCTTCATTGTTGTTCGCCTGCGAAGGAATGCGGGAAAATGTATAATGAAGGCAAAGAAATTGTGAGGAGGGGTGACGCTTGTATTTCGGACTGAACGGAAGAACTGTGCTGGTGCTGGCATCCGGCTCCGGGCTCGGAAAAGCGGTGGCCGGGGAGTTCCTGAGGGAGGGAGCCGACGTGGTGCTCTCCGGAAGGGGATTGGAGAAGCTTGAAGCCGCCGCCGCGGACCTCGGAAATATGACCGGGAGGACGCCCCGTTTCCATCCGTGCGACATCACGAAAGCGGAGGACGTGAAGCGGCTCGTGGCCTTCGCCGCCGGGCCGGGAGGCGGTGTCGACGTCCTGGTGAACAACGCGGGAGGCCCCCCGGCCGGGACGTTCGAGGCGTTCGACGACGCTGTCTGGACAGGGGCTTTCGAGCTGACGCTGCTGAGTTATGTGCGGGCGATACGGGAGGTGCTCCCGTACATGAAGAAGCGCGGATGGGGGCGCATCGTGAACTCGACCTCGTCGTCGGTGCGGGAGGTCATCGAAAACCTCATCCTCTCGAACACCTTCCGCCTCGGCGTGATCGGACTGACGAAAAGCCTCGCCGCGGAGTTCGCTCCCTACGGCATCCTCGTGAACGCGATCGGACCGGGGCGGTTCGACACGGAGCGGATCCGGTCGCTCGACCGCTCTCTGGCCGAGAGAAAGGGGCTCCCTGTGGAGCAGGTGAGCGCGGCGGCCCTCTCGCGCATTCCGCTGGGGCGGTACGGAGATCCGGAGGAGTACGGACGTCTCGCCGTCTTCCTCGGCTCGGAGGCGAACACGTATATTACGGGGCAGACGATGCTCGCAGACGGAGGCATGACGAGGGCCGTGCCGTAGCCCTCAAAAGACGTGCCGCAAAAAGCGCAGGCCCCTTCTGGAAAAAAGAGGCCTGCGCCTGTATTACAGCACTTTTCGTATGGTGTCGATGATCGTCCCGTCCCGGTACTCCACGAGGCCGACGATCTCGTCGCCGAAGTGAACCTCGTCGGGAATGCCGGTGACCTTCTCGATCTCGGCCTTGAGGGCGCGGATGTCCTTGACCGGCAGTCCGGCCTTCGATGCCAGCGACCGGAGATCCTCGCGCAACGGATTGATGGCCATGCCGCGTTCCGTGACGATGACGTCCACCGTCTCGCCAGGGGTCACGACCGTCTGCACGCGGTTTCGTATCGACGGGACGCCGTTCCGCATCGAGGGGATGGTGATGACGGTGAGCTTCGCTCCCGCCGCCGTGTCGGAGTGTCCTCCCGAGGCGCCCCGAAGGACGCCGTCGTGTCCGGTGAGCACGTCGACGTTGAAGTCCACGTCCACGTCGAGCGCGGCGAGGATCACCACGTCGAGGTCGTTGACAAGACAGCCCTTGTTGAACGGATTTGCGTAGCAGGAGACGTCGACTTCGATATGGCGCGGGTTGTTCGCTATCGACGACGTGACGGCGGCGTCGAAGCTCTGCACGTCGAACAGGGCGTCGAAGAGCCCCTCTTCGAGCATCGACGCCATATAGCCGGTGATGCCCCCGATGCAGTAGCTCCCCCTGATGGCTTGCTCTTTCATGTATTCCTTCACGTAACGGGCCACAGCGAGGCTGGGGCCGCCTCCGCCGGTCTGAAAAGAGCAGCCGTTCTTCAGCATTCCGGAGGCCTTGAGGAGACCGAACGCCAGCTCCGCGATCCGGAGCTGCACGGGATCGCGGGTCACGCGGGTAGCCCCGGTGGCGATCTTCGACGGGTCGCCGATCGAGTCGATCACGGCGACCTGGTCCACGAGGTACTGGGGGATCGAGATGCGGGGCGCGAGCGGGTACTCGACGAGGTTGTCCGTCACGGCGATGACATGGTCGGCGTAACGCGCGTCGATCATCGCGTACCCCATCGAGCCGCAGGCCGTCTTGCCCGCCGAGCCCGTGAAGTTGCCGAGACGGTCGCACGCCGGGGCGGCAAGAAAGGCAACGTCGATGTGAAGGCTCCCTTCCTCGATTGCCCGAGCCCGCCCGCCGTGGCTGCGGATCATCACCGGAACCTCGAATTCTCCCCGCGAGATGGCCTTGCCGACCTCGCCGCGGACACCCGATGTGTTCAGCCGCGTCACGACGCCCTTGCGGACCGCTTCGGCGACGCAGTCGTGCGAGTCGCCCAGTGAACTCGGGGCGAGCGTGATGTTGCGGATCCCCATCTCGTCGAGAAGTCCGAGGACGATGCCGACGAGGGCGTCCCCGTTCCGCAGATGGTGATGGAAAGAGATCGTCATGCCGTCCCGGAGCCCCGATTTTTCGATGGCATCCTTCAGGTTCCGCGCCACCTTGTTCGTCGTCGGTGCGGCTATTTTTCTCGGAAAGAGCGTCGGCGTCCACACATGCTTTCCGTCGAGCCTTGCTCTGGGGCCTGCGTAGTGTGCGAACTCGCCGAGTCGGGGAACGAACGTCGGAATCTCTCTCCCGATGGAGTTCTTAATGAGTTTTTCCAGTTTCATAGGCCCTCGACCTCCATTCCAGCCAGCCTGGCGAGTTCGAGCGTTCGTATGGCCTGCGCGACCACGGGTGCGTCGACCATGCGTCCGTCGACCGCCACGACGCCGAGATGCCGTTCCTCGGCCTCCCGCGCCCCCCGGACGATGCGTTCCGCCTTCCGGACCTCTTTCTCCTCCGGAGTGAACGCCTCGTGAATGACGGTGATCTGCGAAGGGTGGATCGCGGCCTTGCCTGAGAATCCCAGCGAGACGGCCATCGCCGCCTGCTCCCGGAGTCCTTCCAGGTTGTTGATATCCGTATAGACCGTATCGAACGCGAGCAATCCGTTCGCCTTCGCCGCGAGGACGACAGCGCTTCGGGCATAGAGCATCTCGAAGCCTTCACGGGTCACCTTGATACCGAGGTCGGCTGCGAGATCCTGCCCTCCGATGGTCAGCCCCAGGATGCGGGGAGACGACGCAGCGATCGCCGGCGCGCCGACGATCGCCCGTGCTGTTTCGAGCATCGCGTGGATCCGGACGGAACCTGGCTCCATGCCGGATTTCCGCTCCAGTCGGGTGATGATTTCATCGGCGGTCCTGACGTCGTCCGGAGACTCGATCTTCGGAATGCGGACGGCGTCCGGGCGGGCCGGTACGATCTCCTCCAGATCCTCTCGGAAGAAGGGAGTGTCCAACCCGTTGATCCGGACGACCCGCTCCACGGAGCCGAAGTCGAGCGTTCGAAGCGCATGCTTCACCAGTTTGCGGGCCGAATCCTTTTCGGATATGGAGATGGAGTCCTCCAGGTCGAGGAGGACTCCATCCGAACCGTAGATCGCGCAGTTCTGGATCATTCCAGGATTGTTCCCCGGAATGTAGAGCAGGGACCGCCGTGGGCGGTTCGGAAAATTGGTCATGCGACATACTTCCTTCTTTTCAGCAGAGAGTAGACGAGCGATATTCCGGCCAGTGTAATGAGTACCACGGAGATCGGTTTGGAGAAGAAGATGGAGAGCGACCCGTCCGAAAGGGACATCGAGTTTCGGAAGGACTGCTCCGTGGTGCCGCCGAGGATCAGGGCGAGAACCATGGGCGGCAGCGGAATTTCGAGTTTTGAGAAGATGTATCCTCCGAGAGCGAAGCCCATCACGAGGATGAAATCGAAGGAGCTGTAGTTCAGGAAGTACGTTCCCATGAAGGCCATGCCCAGGATGAGAGGCATCATGATTCTCTGGGGGATCTTCAGAAGCTGCACCAGGGGAATGGCCAGGGGGAGATTGATGATGACGAGAATGATATTGCCTATCAGGATCGATGCAATGACCCCCCACGCGATCTCAGGGTACTGGGAGAAGAGGATCGGTCCCGGCTTTACGCCGAGCATCATCAGCGCGCCCAGCATGACCGCCGTCGTCCCGGATCCGGGGATGCCGAGCGTGAGCAGAGGAACCATCGCGCCCGCCGCGCAGGAGTTGTTGGCCGCTTCGGGGGCGGCGAGTCCCTCTATGGCGCCCTTGCCGAACTTTTCCGGTGTCTTGCTCAGGTTCTTCTCCATGGCGTAGGACATGAAGGTGGCGATGCTGGCCCCCATTCCGGGAAGGACGCCGACGAAGAAACCGAGCGGTGAGCTGCGGATCATCGGCATGATGCACTTCTTGAACTGCGACCAGCTGACCCATACTTTGCCGATGCTCTTCGAGTCCAGTTTGTACTGCGTCTCCAGGTTCTTCAGATTCTTGAAGACCTCGCAGATGGCGTACACTCCTATCATCACGACGAGGAAGTCGATGCCGTCCTGGAGTTCCTCCACGCCGTATGTGAAGCGGAGAATGCCGGTCAGCGCGTCGATGCCGATGGTCGAGAGCATGAAGCCGATGCACATCGCGATGACGCCTTTCAGAAGACTTCCCTCGGCGAGCGTGATGGTCGCGACGAGGGCGAAGAGCATCAGCGAGAACATCTCCGCCGGGCCGAACCGGAGCGCCGCCGCTGCGATCGGGCCGGTCAGGAAGACGAGGAAGAGCATTCCGATGGTGCCGCCTATGAAGGAGGCGATGGCGGAGATAGCGAGGGCCGCTCCGGCCTCCCCGTTCTTCGTCATGGGGTAGCCGTCGAAGCAGGAGACGATGGCGGAAGCGTCGCCCGGTGTGTTGATCATGATGGAGGCTCGGGAGCCGCCGAACATCGCCCCGTAGTAGACGGCGCACATGGTGATGAGTGCCGTCGAGGGGTTCATTCCGTAAGTGATGGGGATGAGGATGGCTACTCCCGTCGCCGGACCGAGGCCGGGAAGCATTCCCATGATGGTGCCGAGAAGTCCCCCGATGAAGACCCACAGAATGTTGTAAGCCGTGATGGCGGTGGAAAATCCTATGGCAAGGTTTTCAAATATGACATCCATTGTGTCAGAACCTCCTAGAAGGGGAGCATGTTCTCGATGATGCCGCGCGGGAGGCTCAGCTGGAGCGCGATCGCGAATGCTGCGTAGGTGACCACGGGAAAGAAGACGGAAATAAGGATATTCTGGATAAAACGTCCGCGGTTGATGAGCATCGTCGCGCAGAACATGAAGGCGCCCGTGGCGACGAGGTACCCCCATGAATCGAGAACGAGTCCGTATGTTATCCCCAGTATCATGATGACGATGATTTTGAACCACACTGCGCGGTCCGCAGCAAAATTCCACTCGACCGGTTTGGACTTTCCGCTGATCCTGTCCAGGAAGCAGAGAAGTGCACCGGCTATCATGGCGACGCTTCCGACGATCAAGGGGAAGAGCTTAGGTCCGGTCCTGTCTCCTGCAGTCACTTCAGGAAACTGAACAGCCGTGAAAAAATAGATCGCTCCTAAAACGATGGAGAGCAGCCCGCTGGTAAAATTTTTGCTCATTGCGCAACCTCCGTCTTTTTATCGTTTCTGGAAAAAGACGGCGGGAAGATCGCCCGATCCTCCCGCCGCGAAGATGACTCGGAACTATTTCTTCAGGCCTACCTGGCTCAGCAGTTCATCGAACTCTTTGGTGCTCTTCTCAAGGAAGGTTGTGTGCTCTGCGGAGTTCTGGTAGAAGTTGCTCCACCCGAGGTTCGCGATGAGGGTCTTCCACGTCTCGGTCTGCACCATCTTCGAGAAGACGTCGTCCCAGTACTTCACCTGCTCCGGAGTCAGATCGGGAGCGGCGACGATTCCTCGCCAGTGCGGGAAGACGAGGTTGACGCCCTGGGCCGTGAAAGTGTCGACGTCCGGAAGGAAGTCGAGCTTCTGGTCGGCGCTGACACCGATGACACGCATCTTCCCGGCCTTGTGCTGCTCAAGCACTTCGCCGAGGCCGATACTGGTGGCCTTCACGTGTCCGCCGAGGACAGCCGGGACGATCTCACCGCCCGCGCCGGGGTAGACGATGAACTTGATGCTGGCGGGCTCGACGCCGAATTCCTGGGCGAGCTCAAGGAACATCAGGTGGTCGTTGTTTCCGAGGGTGGGACCGACACCGATCGGCACTGCTGAAGGATTGGCCTTGATCGCGTCGAAGAGGTCCTTCACTGTTTTCCAGGGGGAATCCTGCTCGACCGCGATTGAGATCCATTCTGTCTGCAGGGAGGCTATGGGAGTGACGTCGTGGTAGGTGATCTCGCTCTTGCCGAGAAGATTGTTGAGCATAATGAGCGTGGATGTCGCGGCGAGGTACTCTCCCTGACCCTTTTTGCCCTTCAGGTAGTTCCAGCCGGTGGCGCCGCCGCCGCCCGGCTTGTTGACGACGATGACGTTTCTCTCGACGAGTTTCTCGTCGGTCAGGGCCTTCTGGACGGTGCGGCACAGCATGTCCCATCCTCCGCCGGGGTTGGCCGGGGCGATGAGCTCGATGGTGCGGGAGGGCTTCCATTCGGCGGAGGCGGTTCCCGCGACTGCGAACAACGCGATGAGCAACATAAGTGCAAACAACTTTTTCATTCCTGTGTTTCCCCCTCTATACTAGGATTTTTGCTTCTCCGCGCTTCGGAGGGCGCGGTACCAGCCCTTAGAAAAACCTGAAATCCTCCAGTTCCTTCGCGTACCCCGACTTTTCGCGCCAGATGACGAACGATTCGTCGAGGTGCTCCGTCCAGACTGCGCACGCAGTGTCTGGGTCGTGTGCAAGAAAGGCATCGTAGAGCGCCTTTCTCCTGGCGAGGCTCTTGTGGATTCGATTGGGCAGAATGAGCCTCATGACCCGGTAGCGGTCGAAGAGATCCCGCTGGGCCCAGACAAGCTCGGAAAGCCGTTCGGATTTGCATGCCTCGAACACTATCTGGTTGAACTTCTTGACGATGGGGAAGAACCGGTCGAGCAGCTCTTCGCCGCTGTATTCGGCGAAAATTGCGTCCGCTTCATCGAGGAGCGTCTTCATCTGATCGAGCTCCTCGTCTGTGATCCGTACGGCGGCGTACCGTACGGCGAGGGTTTCGAGAGCCTTTCGTATGGCGAATGAGTTGGCAAGTTCGTACGGAGAAACCGTGCAAACCCGGTTCCCCTTCATGGGGACACGCTCAATGTACCCCTCGGCTTCGAGTTTCTGAACCGCTTCGCGTACGGGAGTGCGGCTTACACCGAACTCATCGGCGATCTCTCCGTCGGTGAACGTCGAATCCGGCTTCAGTTCGCAGCGTGCGATCGCCTTCCGGAGATGTTCGTAGATGATGTCGCGCATTGGCTTGGTACGAAGGTCCGGGACGTTCTTCAAGAGAGGCACGCGATCATCTCCTCGAAAAGAATTTTTTTTCTAAAATAAGTTGGATCCACTATCCAAAATCCTGCATCCATGTCGTATAATACTCCTTGAGAGAGAAACTGTAAAGTGGGAAAAAAGTGTATTTTGTATATTTACGAGGAGGCGGGAGCATGGGAAAAAATCTTGTCTGGAAACTGATCGAGGGGCATCTTGCAGAAAGCTCTCCGGACGGTGCTGAAATTTCACTGAGGATCGACCAGACGCTGACACAGGATACGACGGGAACCATGGCATATCTCCAGTTCGAGCCCATAGGGGTTTCCAGGGTAAAAGCCGAGCGCTCCGTGAGCTACGTCGATCACAATACGCTGCAGGTGACCTTCGAGAACGCCGACGATCACAACTATCTCCAGGACATCGCCGCAAAATACGGCATTCTCTTCTCCCGTCCCGGAAACGGCATCTGCCACCAGGTGCACCTGGAGCGTTTCGGCGTTCCCGGCAAGACGCTGCTCGGCTCCGACAGCCACACGCCGACGGGCGGTGCGCTCGGAATGCTGGCAATGGGAGCGGGAGGTCTCGATGTAGCCCTCGCGATGGCGGGCATACCCTTTTCCATTCCCCGGCCCAAGGTGCTGAAAGTTGAGCTGAAAGGGAGTCTCCGCCCGTGGGTTGCGGCGAAGGACGTCATCCTGGAGGTGCTTCGCGTTCTCACGGTAAAGGGAGGTGTCGGCAAGATTCTCGAATACTGCGGAGAGGGCGCGGCGACGCTCACTGTTCCGGAGCGCGGCACGATCACCAACATGGGGGCGGAGCTCGGCGCCACGACGTCCGTTTTCCCAAGCGACGAACAAACGAGGCGCTTTCTCGACGCTCAGGGGAGAGGCGGAGATTTCATTCCTCTCGCCGCGGACGAAGGAGCGGAGTACGACGAGGAAATCCTCATCGATCTCTCGGCGCTCGAACCGCTCGTCGCGCTGCCGCACTGGCCGGACAAAGTGGTCCCGGTGCGGGAGGTAGCGGGCAGACCGGTGGACCAGTGTTTCATCGGAAGCTGTACGAATTCGTCGTATCTTGATCTTGCCCGGACGGCGGAGATCCTCAGGGGGCGCCGAGTCGCGGAGTGTACCAGCCTCGCGATCGCCCCGGGATCGCGTCAGACGCTGCTGATGATCACGAAAAACGGCATCCTGGCGGACTTCATCACCGCGGGAGCACGCATTCTTGAGAGCGCCTGCGGCCCGTGTATCGGCATCGGCCAGGCTCCCTGCAGCGGGGGAGTGTCGCTGCGGACGTCCAACCGGAATTTCGAAGGACGTTCCGGAACGAAAGATGCGCTTGTGCACCTGGTGAGCGCGGAGACGGCGGCAGTTTCGGCGGTGCACGGAGTCATCACCGATCCGAGGACGCTCGGCGAGGCTATTGAAGTGAGTCTGCCCGAAAAATACATCATCGACGATTCGATGGTGATCCTTCCTTCCGGGGACGGCAGTTCCGTGGAGGTTCGCAGAGGATCGAACATCAAGCCGCTTCCGGAGTTTCATCCGATGGACGATGAGATTGAGGGCGAGGTTCTGCTGAAGATGGGCGACAACATCACGACGGACCACATCCTTCCCGCCGGCAGCCGGATCATGTCTCTTCGCTCGAATCTTCCGGCCATCTCCGAATACTGCTTCAATATCGTGGACCCGTCATTCCCTGAACGTGCCCGGAAGGCAGGGGGCGGTATCCTTGTGGCAGGTGAGAACTACGGGCAGGGGTCGAGCCGCGAACACGCGGCGCTTTCGCCGCTCTTTTTGGGCGTCAAGGCGATTCTGGCCGCCTCGTATGCGCGGATTCACCGCCAGAACCTCGTGAATGCGGGGATTCTGCCGCTGCTCTTCGAGGACAAGGCCGATCTGGCGAAGATCTCGCAGGGAGACCGGCTTGAACTGAAAGACCTCCGCGCCTCTCTCGAACGGGATGTCGTGGAGGTGCGGAATGCGACGACCGGCGCCGTGATCCGGGCGCGATCCGGCCTGTCGCGGAGGCAGTTGGAAATCCTCTTCGCCGGAGGAGCCCTGAACGCGGCCAGGCATTCGCTGCGCACGGAAAAGGAATAACCGGAGCTCATCGGAACCGGAAAGGAGGGGTCGAAATGTTCGGAATCGAGGAGCGGCTGCTGGTCTCGGCACGGGAGATGAAGGATCGTGCCGCGCTTCTGGAATCCAGGGGGCTTTCCGCGCCCGGAAACGAGGATGTGATCCTGGGTTTTTTCGATGGAGAACGCCTCGTGGCAACGGGTTCTCTTGTCGGAAATATCCTGCAGGGGATCGCCGTCGACCGCGAGATGGAGGGGGAAGGGATGGCCGCGACCGTGACCTCGGCGCTTCTGCGAAAGGCGATGGATCGCGGACTCGAGCAGCTATTCCTCTATTCGAAGCCGGATGAGGCGAAGCGTTTTGAGGCGCTCGGTTTCTCTTCGCTGGCTACTGTGACCGTCGAGCGCTCGGGCTTGGGAGCCTCGCTGCTCGAATGGGGAGGACGCGGAATCGGGAAATGGAGGGACGAAACGGCGAAGAAAACCGCAGACTGTCCCGAAGGAGCCGGCGCCGTGGTGGTGAACTGCAACCCGTTTACAATGGGGCATCGGAGCCTCATCGAGTACGCCTCTGCACGCACACCGTGGCTCCATGTCCTCGTCGTCGAGGAGGACCGCTCCCTCTTTCCCTTTGAAATCCGTTTCCGCCTTGTGCAGGAGGGCGCTTCGGATCTCCCGAACGTCACCGTGCTTCCGGGCGGCCCCTACGTCATTTCCTCCGCCACGTTCCCGACCTATTTCACGCGGATCAAAGCGGAGGAGGGGGAGCGGATCACGGAGCTTTACGCCGCACTCGATCTCGAACTCTTCGGGCGGTACGTCGCGCCGGCGCTTCGGGTTAGGGACCGTTTCGTCGGCACGGAGCCGTATTGCCCGGTGACCTCCATCTACAATAGAATGATGCGTGAGCGGCTGATGCGCGGAGGAGACGGATGGATTCCGGTCAAGGTACACGAGATGCCGCGGTTTGAACTGGACGGGCATCCGGTTAGCGCTTCGCGGGTACGCGCCCTGATCCGTGAGGGCAGCTTGGACGATGTGCGTCCGCTGGTTCCGGAGTCCACCTGGAAGTGGCTCGTCTCCGGAGATGCGGTTCCGGTGATCGAAAAGATCCGGAGCAGCGAGTCCAGGCATTGATCGCGGGCATTGTCCGCTGAAGGGAGAGAATGAGATGAACAGTGTAAAGAACAGCGTCGCCGGATCACTCGAATCGAGCGACGTGCTGGTGACGGTCGCCCCCTCCGACGGGGGCGAAAATCGGCTCGACGTGGAGAGTATCGTTTTCAAGCAGTTCGGGGCTCGCATCCGCTCCGTGGCGGAGGAGGTCATGAACGCATCGGAAATCCGGGGGGCCGCGGTCCGTATCCAGGATCGCGGGGCGCTTGAATGCACGCTCCGCGCCCGATTGGAGACGGCCCTGGAACGAGCGCTTAAAGCCTGATGAAGTCTCCCCTGGACGCGCGCGAGGAGCGGTGGCGGCGGCGGCTTGCACTTGCCTCCGCGCTTCCGTCCGGCTGTTCGCTGGTCTCCTTCACGCTGCGCATGCCCGCTTCCCTGAGGCTGGGCGGGGAGTACGACCGGAAAGCCGGAAGATGGTTCGACGACCTCCGGAACTTTCTGGAGCATGAGGGTATGCACATCCTTTCGTACGAGTTCTCCCGCTCCGCGGACGGACCGGAGGGATTCTGCACGGTTCGGGGGAACGGGGCGGACGTCAAGCGCCGCACGGTCGCTTTCGAGGAGTCGCACCCGTGCGGCGCGCTTGTGGACGCCGACGTGATGTTTCCTGATACTTCCGTGCCGGGGAGGCTCGAACTGGAGCTTCCGTCCCGACGCTGCATGGTTTGCGGCGGACCGGCTCTGCCGTGCGTGACGGCGCGCGCGCATTCCGCGGAGGAACTCCGCGCCGCAGCGGAGAGGATCGCGGCGGGAGAGAGAGAAAACAGCCAACGGCCGAATTCCGTTTCTTCCTGTCCGATCTCCGGAATGCCGTCGCATGACGGGAGTTTCGATACCGGTGAGCCCGAGCATCCGGTTTCCCCTGATGATCTCTGCTCCTCCATCGCCCGCTGCGCACGGACCGCGGTGCTCTACGAGGCCGCGGCCGCCCCGAAGCCGGGACTTGTCACCCCTTTCTCGAACGGTTCTCATTCCGACATGGACTACTTCACCTTCCTCGCCAGCGCCGCCGCACTCGCTCCGTTCTGGGAGCGGTTCGCCCGCCTGGGAGCCTCGTTTGCCGCGAAATCGGGCTTCCTCACCGGGGATGAGTCCGCCGTTTGCGGTGGCCTCGGGAGGGAGGCCGCGCCGGATCCGGCCGAACTGCTTCCGTTGCTGCGCGAAGAAGGAGTGCGCGCAGAACGGATGATGTTCGCCGCGACTGGAGGGGTGAACACGCACAAGGGTTTGGTCTTCTCGCTCGGCGTTCTCTGCGCCGCAGCCGGTATGCTCGGTGCGCAGAAAAAGCCCCTCTCGCCCGAAGCATGCGCCGGACAGGGTGCGTTGATCGTGCGCGGCATCGTGGAACGCGACTTCGCCGACGCCCGAACGAAGCTCCCTTCCGAACGGACGGCGGGGGAGAGGCTCTACCTTTCCGAAGGCGTTACGGGCATCCGGGGTGAAGCGGAGCGGGGTTTTCCGGCGGTTCTCGGAGCGGGTCTTCCGCATCTTCGCCGGCGGATGGCCCAAAAATTCCCTCTCAACGATGTTCTCGCGGAGACGCTCCTCGTGCTCATGACGGAGGCGGAGGACACGAATCTCCTCGCGCGCGGCGGAAGAGAGGGAGACCGTCTCGCCCGTGAAGCGGCCCGCCGGGCCCTCGATCTCGGAGGCATGGGCACGGAGGAAGGACGCAACGCCGTCCGCGACACGGACTTCCTGCTTTCCGGGCGCCGTCTCAGCCCCGGAGGCAGCGCGGATCTTCTCGCCGTGACCGTATTCCTGTTTTTGCTCGAAGAAGACGCGTGAACCGGCCCGGATGCGGAAATTTGCCCTCCTTGCGGTTTTGCGGTAGGATACAAAAACCACTATTTAAGGAGGGATTGCGATGAGACAAAAAAGTCTGTACGGCGCGATGCTCCGTGTCTTTGTCGGAGTGTTGCTATTGTGGAACGGCGTCGCGGATGCGCGGCCCGTTCTGAACGTCTCCTTCTCGCTCTCCGAGTCGGAGTGGACGTTCTTCCGCGAGGAGATTCTTCCCGCTTTCGAGAAGGCGCACGATTGCGAGGTAAAAGCCTCACAGGTCGACGCTTCCGATCTGCCGAAGCTTCTGGCCGCCGGAAAGATGGCCGGACGCAGCCTCGTCGATATCTTCGCGCAGGACAATATGCAGCTTGCGGTGCTGATAAAGGAGGGGCTCGTCGAGGATCTCTCGGCGCTCAGGGAGAGAATCCCGGCGGAAGTATATCCCTCCATGATCGAGGCCTGCACTTTCGACGGCACGCTCTATTTCATCCCCTTCCGCCCCAACGTCCAGATCTTCTACTACAACAGGGAAAAGTTCGACGAGTACGGCCTGAATCCCCCGCAGTCGTGGGAGGAATGGCTTGGGGCGGCGAAGCTCTTTAAGGAGAAGGAGGGGGTCGGGCGTGTCCTGATCAAGGGTTTCGGAGGGGCCGTTACCGTGACGCAGATGTACGAGTACATCGTGGGGGCGGGCGGCGATCCCCTGACGTTCAACGACGAGGGGTGCGTCAGGACGTTCCGGTTCTTCCGGGAACTTTGGCAGCACGCCTCCCCGGACAGCCGGAGGGCGAAGTACGACACGTCCAACGACTACCTTGCGAGAGACTCCGTCTATCTCATGCAGAACTGGCCGTTCGGGTACAAGATTCTCACGGAGGACTACGGAAAGAAGAACGTCGAAGTGTACTCCGGCTTCCCCGGTCCTGTCCGCCGTGCGCATGTCATCGGCGGCGACGTCTTCGGTATTCCGGTCGGAACGCCGAACCGCGAACTTGCTCTCGCGTTCGTCGAGTACATGCTCTCAAGGGAAGTTCAGAGTGCGTTCGTCAAGGGGCTCGCATGGCCCTCCGTCCGGCAGGACGCCTACGCCGGCGTCGATTCGCCCGTCTTCGTCGCGGTGAACGAAGCGCTCTCACACGGAATTTTCCGGGCGAACGTCCCCTACTGGACGGAATACCAGAAGCTTTTCGAGGAGGCGTTCTTCTCGATCGTGGTGCGCGGCGGCGATGTCCGGAGTGAGCTCGACGCGTATGCGCAGAGGCTCGACGGCATCAGAGCGAGGTATCGCTAGCGGAATGCGCGTCTCCGCCGGAAAGGCGGGGAGGAGCGCGGGGTGGATGCGACGGTACCGTTTTGAACTCCTTCTCGCCCTTCCTCTCGTTGTCTACGTGGCTGCCCTGACCTACGCCCCCGTTTTGCAGCTCATCGTCATGTCGTTCGACGCGAGCGGCGCTGCCGAGGGCTTCTCCTTCGGGTGGGACAACTACCGGGAGCTGATGCGCCATCCTCTCTTCTGGAGGGCCTTCCGCAACACGCTCTTCATCACCGCCGCAGGGCTGTCGCTGGAGCTGACCCTGGGCCTCTTTCTCGCGGTACAGCTCAACCGGGCGTTTCCTCTCCGGGGGCTTTTCCGGGCGCTCTTCGTGATCCCGCTCGGCGTCCCGACGGTGGTAGCGGCAGCCAACATGCGCTACATATTCGACACGGAAGGTTTTTTGAATACCGTTCTTCTGCGCTTCGGACTGATACATCTCCCGGTCGACTGGGGAGCGGGAGGATTCCTCACGCTGATGACGGTGGTCGCGGCGGACATGTGGAAGGTCACGCCGCTGGTGATGCTGATTCTGCTGGCCGGGCTCCAGAGTATTCCGGGCGACATCTACGAGGCCGCGCGCATCGACGGTGCGGGGCCTTGGCGAATCTTCCGGAGCATCACGCTTCCCCTGCTGAAGCCCTCCATCACCATGGCGCTCGTCGTTCGAGGCATCGACGCCTTCCGTATTTTCGAGCTTCCGCTCGTGCTGGTGGGCAAATCGGAGCCCGTCCTGGCAACCTTCGCCTACTCGGAATACGCGGAGGCGCTGAATCCGTACACGTCGGCGGCCGATTCGGTGATCCTTCTCGTGATGATCCTCGTCACGCTGGGCGCATATCTCCGGCTGTCGGGCGGGAGAGAGGTGACTTCCTCATGAGAGGCGGCTCCGGAAGCGCCGTTCGAAGGGGGCTGCTCTTCTCGCTCCTGCTCGTGCTGCTCCTGTGCGTCCTGCTTCCCGTCTACCTGATGGTGCGGATAGCCTTCGCCGACCCCGGCTCCTATCTCAACGAGGGGCGGTTCGTCTTCTCAGCCGGCAATCTCGTCTCGGTCTTCACCTCCGGCAACATCCAGGGGCCGCTCCGCAAGTCGCTGACGGTCGCCTTTGCCGTCTCGCTTCTCTCTGTTCTCATCGCCGCTCCCGGGGCGTACGCCTTTGCCCGTCTTCCGGGGAAGGCCGGGTATGTCTGCGTCATTCTCATATTCTTCACGCGAATGGTGCCCGAGGTCGGCGTAGCGCTCCCCATCACGGTGAATTTCATCCGTCTCGGGCTTTTCGACACCGATGCCGGGCTGGTCCTTGCGCATCTGGTCCGGGCGCTCCCGCTCGTGACGTGGATCCTGATAGGGAGCTTCAAGGCGATTCCGCGTGACTTGGAGGAGGCCGCGTACATCGACGGATGCTCCAGGTTCCAGGCCTTCCTCCGGGTCAGCCTGCCGCTCGCGAAGCCGGGAATCGTCGTCGGCCTGATCTTCGGGTTTCTCAACTCGTGGGACGAGTTCACATATGCGACGTACCTGACGATGCAGCACAAGACGCTTCCCCTGACCGTCTACTACTACGTCGAGCGTGGCGGCTGGTTTCTCTCGTCCACGTACGCGCTCGTCGTGACGATCCCCGTGCTGCTTTTCACCTACTACTTTCAAAAACATCTGCAGTCCGGTTTTCTCGCCGGGGCTGTCAAGGGATAGGGGGCAGTTTGATGGGCAGACTGGAGTTCCGCGGTGTGTCGAAGCTCTATCCGAAGGCGGCCCGAAAGGCGGTGGACACGCTCGACCTGTCGTTCGGCGACGGTGAATTCACTGTTCTCGTCGGACCCTCCGGGTGCGGCAAGAGCACGATATTGCGGATGATCGCCGGGCTGGAGGAGATTTCGCAGGGAGAACTGCTGCTCGACGGAGAGCTTCTGAACGACGTGGAGCCGCAGCGCAGAGGTGTTGCCATGGTCTTCCAGAGCTACGCGCTCTACCCTCACATGACCGTTGCGGAAAACATCGGTTTCCCGCTCCGCGTCGCCGGGGAGCGGGATGCCGTTGTTTCGGAGAAAGTGCTGGAGACGTCGAAACGACTGGGGCTCGTCCCCTATCTTCCGCGGCTTCCACGGCAGCTTTCGGGAGGACAGCGGCAGCGGGTCGCGCTGGGGAGAGCGATGGTGCGCCAGCCGAAAATCTTCCTGCTCGACGAGCCGCTTTCGAACCTCGACGCGAAGCTCCGGCTCGAGATGCGCGTCGAGATCGCCCGGCTTCATCGGACGCTCGGTACGAGCTTTGTCTACGTCACCCACGACCAGGCGGAGGCGATGACGCTCGGAGACCGCATCGTCGTCCTCAGGGACGGCATCGTCCAGCAGCATGCGACGCCGGAGGATCTGTACGGGAATCCCGCGAACGCCTTCGTCGGCGGATTCATCGGAACGCCCGCGATGAATTTCCTGGAGGCGGAGATAGTGTGCCGGGACGGGAGATTTTTCTTACTCTCCGAAGGAGTTTCCCTGGCCGCTGAGGAAAGGGACTTCGGGATGCTCCGGCGTTACGGAAAGGAAAGGGTTCTTGTCGGATTCCGGCCTGCCGACGCTGCGATAGTCCGTTCTTCTTCGGAGGAGGGGATCGCCGGGCGCTTCCTGCTCCAGGAGTTTCTCGGCGACGAGGTGCTGTGGCACGTCGAAACGGAGATCGGAGGACAATCGAAAATCCTCGTCGGAAAGTCTAAGGAAACAACCGGGTTCGCTCCCGGCGAGGCGGCGCATGTGATCCCGGATCCCGGCAGGCTCTACTTGTTCGACCCGGACGGAGGCGCCTCCCTGCGGAGAGATCCCGCGTGACCGGTCAGGAGAGAGAGTTCTGCCGCTTGCCTCTTGATACGGCTGTCTTTCACTCCGGGATGCCGTTGACCGGCGCTTTTGAACGAGCTTCGGTCCGGCGGCATCGGTGATGATCTCTCCGCCTGCGGATTTGGAAGAAAGCCGGTCTCTTGACGGGTTGTATTTATGTGGTATTATTACCACATAAGGGGGCGGTGTTGTGGATAAAGAGGCGTTGAATCTTCAAAAGGCCGGTATCCTGAAGGGCCTTGCGCATCCCGTCCGCCTGCGGATCGTGGAGGCGCTTTCAAAAAAAGATATGTGCGTGTGTGAAATAGTCGAGATGTTCGACTATGACCGGACAACGATCAGCAAGCATCTCGCATTGATGAAATACATAGGTATCCTAGGGGACCGAAAAGAGGGACTGAACGTCTACTACAGCTTGCGGATGCCCTGTCTGGCATCGCTCCTCGCCTGCGTGGAACGGGTCGTTTCAGGAGATGAACCGGGGGCGACGGTTTTTTCCTGCGGATGCGGCAACTTTGAGAACACTATCGATCAGGAGGAAGATATTTCATGAAAATTCAGATTCTGGGCACAGGATGCCCGAAGTGCAAAAAGCTCGGCGAGCTGGCCGACCAGGCGGCGAAGGAACTCGGTCTCGAGTACGAGATCGAGAAGGTCGCGGACATCATGAAGATCATGGAGTTCGGCGTCATGACGACCCCGGCGCTGGCCGTGGACGGTACGGTGCTTTCGGCCGGGCATCTTCCCGCCTACGAGAAGGTAAAGGAGCTGCTCCAGAAGGCAAAGGGGTAGAGTGGAATCGCCGCCGATCCGGCGGGTTTTTTTATCGCTTTTTAAGTGAAAAAAACGCCACATAGAAGACAGTCACAACAGAGAGGAGTCCGCAATGAGCGACCGTAAAAAATTCTTTTGGATAGCCGCGTTTTTTCTGACGTTCTACTTCATCCCGGAGGCGAACGAGCGAGTTCTCGCGGGACTTGCGGAATCCGTGGCCATGATGGCCGACTACGCGCGGGAACACGTGCTCCTCTGCCTGATTCCCGCGTTCTTCATCGCGGGGGCCATCTCGGTCTTCGTGAGTCAGCAGTCGGTGATGAAGTACCTGGGGGCGAAGGCGAAGAAGTGGATCGCCTACTCCGTGGCGTCGGTTTCCGGCACGGTGCTCGCTGTCTGCTCGTGCACGGTGCTCCCCCTCTTCGCGGGAATCTACACGCGGGGCGCGGGGCTCGGTCCCGCTACGGCCTTCCTCTACTCCGGACCCGCCATCAACGTGCTCGCCATCGTCCTCACGGCTCGGGTGCTCGGGCTTGAACTCGGTATCGCGCGCGCGGTCGGGGCCGTGATCTTCAGTGTTGTTATCGGGCTTTTGATGTCCGCCATCTTCGGCAAAGAAGAGCAGGCCCGGCAACAGGGGTTCGCGCAGCTGCCGGAGGAGGACGGCGGGCGGCCTCTGTGGAAGACCGTCGTCTATATGGCGAGCATGGTGGTCTTCCTGGTCTTCGCCAACTGGGCCGCGCCGAAGACGTCGAACGTTTTCTGGGAGGGAGTCTATAACCTGAAATGGATCCTCGCCGGATCCGGTCTCGCCGTCACCTTTCTGACTTCATGGCTATGGTTCACGCGCGACGAACGGCAGGACTGGTTCACATCGACCTGGGGGTACGCGCTTCAGGTGATGCCGCTGCTCTTCGGGGGAGTCCTGGTCGCGGGTTTCCTTCTGGGGAGGCCGGGTCACGAGGCGCTCATCCCGGGCCGGTACGTCGCTATGCTGGTGGGCGGAAACTCGTTGGCGGCGAACTTCTTCGCGTCGCTCTCCGGCGCGTTCATGTACTTCGCCACGCTGACCGAGGTCCCCATTCTCCAAGGGCTGCTCGGCGCGGGCATGGGAAAGGGCCCCGCGCTCGCCCTGCTTCTTGCCGGACCGGCGCTCTCGCTCCCGAGCATGCTTGTCATCAACAGCATACTCGGTCCCAGGAAGACCGGAGTTTATGTGGTGCTCGTTGTGCTGCTTTCGACGACGGCGGGAATGCTCTTCGGAATTCTCGCTTCCTAGAGGTCGTTCCGGGCGCTTTGCCGCTAGCTCCAGAACACAAGGGACGCAAGGTATAAAACGTAGAGGGTGCAGAATATCGCGCCCTCCCATCGTTCGATGGCCCTGCCCTTCCCGGTGAAGACGAAGGTGAAAAGCAGGACGCTCGCGCCGATGTTGACGGCCATGTCCGCGTTCGTAAGGGGGGAGACGGTGACGGGATGGATGACTGCGGAGGCTCCCAGCACGAAGAAGACGTTGAAGATGTTCGAGCCCACGACGTTTCCTATCGCGATGTCGACCCTCTTTTTTATCGCGGCGACCACAGATGTGGCGAGTTCGGGCAGGGACGTTCCGATGGAGATGATCGTCAGAGCGATGACGCGCTCGGAGATGCCGAGGTCGGTGGCGAAGCGCGTGGCGAAGAAGACGATGGCCCTGCCTCCTCCGCTTAACAGAAGGAGCCCCGCAAGCATCATCAGAAGCGACTTTTTCGCCGGATAATCCTTTATCTCGGTCTCGTCGTCAGGATTTCCCGCCCTGGCGAGCGTTACGTTATACGAGAGAAAAATGATCAGGAAGAAGAGCAGGATGATGCCGTCTATCCTGGAAAGGCCCGACCATGCCGCGCCGTCGATGAAGGCGTCGTTTCCCAGAACGAGGATCGCAAGGCCTGCGAGCAGCGACAGCGGAATCTCGATCCAGGTGGTGTTCGGCCTCACGTCCAGCGTGCGGATCACCGCGGAAAGCCCGAGAATGCCCATGATGTTCACGATGTTGCTGCCGAGCACGTTTCCCAGCACGATGCCGGTGTTTCCTCCGAGTGAGGCGAAGAAGTTGATGACGAACTCCGGTGCGGACGTGCCGAACGAGACGATGGTCAGGCCGATCACTATCGGTGGGATGTTGAAGCGCTTCGCCAGAGACGATGCGCTCTCGACCAGAATATCCGCTCCGTAGATCAATGGAATGAAACCGATGACTGTTGCGAGCAGGTTGAGCATGGGGCACCTCTTTGAGAAAAGATCGGCGGTTCGTCCTCGGAGGACCGGGAATCCGTTTCTTGCGGGAACGCCGTCGTTGTTCGAAAAAAAACTGGCTCGGCGCCATGTCCCAAATCCGCAGGTTCCTATAATGCGGAGGAGGTACCGGTTCTCCAGCGAGCGCCGATCACGCTTCCTCTGCTTGGGAATTCGGGCGTGTCACTCGGATTTGTATTTATTTACCAGGCTCTCGAAGTGCTCTTCCCGGATTTCTTCGATTGCCTGCCATATGCGCCTCGCCAGTTCGGGATGTTTTTCGACGAAGCCGTGCGAGAGCAGCAGGTAATATGATTTCGAGACGACTGGAACCGGACGTTTCACGATACCGGAGTACTCGTCCGATCCTTCGAGAATCCCGTCCGCAGTGACCGCCTGGAGGACCGCGCCGGAGAAGCGGCCGGACTGCAGCATTCTGAGTATGTTCCTGGCGCCGGAGGCGACTTCGTAGACTTCGACACCAAGTCTTTTCAGATCCTGAACGATCGAGTACCCGAGCTGCGCGCCGATGGTTCCGCGCAGGTTGAGGAAATGTTTCCCGTCCCAGTCGAGCGACGATTCGGCGGGCACGTACAGGTAGTAGGTCATCACCGTGATGCGCTTCGATTCGTCCGGTTTCCCCCCGTGCGTTCCGTCCAGCGTAGGGTACCATCCGGCCTCGAGCCTGTCGGAAGTGTAGCTTGCGTTGAATGTAGCATCGTAGAGATTGCTCCGGACCCCTTCGAGACAGCGTGTCCACGGCACTCTCGTCAGGCTGACCCTGACCCCCGGAATCTTTGTCTCAAGCATCCGTATCATCTCGACGACCACTCCCGGCGCTTCGGGCAGGACTTCCTCGGTCCACCCCATGTAGTAGGGCGGTTGTTCCTTGTCCTCGTAAGCGACCCGGAAGTCGATTCCGACCGGTTCGACGGTTTCGACGGGCGTGGTGATGCACGCGATGCAAGCCAAGGCGGCGAGAAATACGCTTAACATGCTTTTTCCTCCTCCAAAGGAGCCTCCTCACAGGATTTCCGCGAGAACGACGCCCGTGTCAGGGCCTCTTGTCAAAGCGCTTTGAAGAAACTCTTGCCGGGATCCGCCGAGAAAGCAATGCTTACGACGCCAGTTTACTTCCTGGGCGGAGGGAATGCAAGACGCACCTTTCCTTCAGCCTGGAAAGGTGTTCCCGATCGTTGACAGATTCGATACGGAGGGATAGTATTGAAAATATCGTATAATATAAAAATAAAGAAAAAAGGTGGGATTGCAAAAAACTGCTGAAGGAGAATTGAACCGCATCGCAAAGCACGTTGTGTCGTCGGGATCAGTGCATTCGACAGGATTCTTCGGGTCGAACGGAACGGACTCAGAAGGAGGAGGAACGAAGATGCGAACACCGGGCAGGCTGGCGGCGGCTACCGTTGCGGTCTCGATGTTCGCAGGGGGAAGCATCGCCCCGGCGAACGCGACATCCTCTCTTGCGGAGAGGATGAATATCACTCCCGAAAGGAACGCCGACGGGAACTACAACATCATCTTCATCACCACCGACCAGGAGCGCTATTTCAAGGACTATCCGGCCGGAACCGCCTACGAAGCGCGGGAACTGCTGGCCTCGCTCGGCGCCACCTTCGAGAAGCACTACGTCTGCGCCACGATGTCCACCTCGTCCCGCTCCGTCATCTTCACGGGAAAACACATCACCGACACCAAGATGATCGACAACACGGATTTCGACTGGCAGGGGGCGCTTTCGAAAGAGATGACGACCGTCGGCGACAGGATGCGCTCGGCGGGTTACTACAGCGCGCTGAAGGGAAAGTGGCACCTGGGGAACGCGAGCACGATCGCCGACGTGGAGGACGAATTGACGGACCTTGACGAGCATGGCTTCTCGGACTGGGGGGTCGAGCGCGACTATATCGGCAAAATGTGGGAGGGATTCGAGATCGACGGACAGATCGTGACCGATACCGTCGAATGGCTGCGGGACATCGGCGCTGCGCAGAACGCAGGGGGGAAATCATTCTTTCTCGCGGTGAACCTGGTCAATCCGCACGACATCATGTACTACAACTCGGATCCGAACTTTGTCGGCCCCGTTCCCGTCGGAGGCCCTCCCGACGACGAGCTGTACAGGAAGACCTACGACGTACCGATTCCGTCCTCCTGGAACAGGGACGTGAGCGACGGATCGCTCCCTGTCGCCGTCTCGCTCTTCAAAAATTTCATGAACCGGCAGCTTGGCGTCATCTCCGCTGCGGAGGACTGGAAGAACGCCCAGGACTACTACTTCAACTGCATTCAGGACTGCGACAACCACCTGATGGATCTCCTTCTGGCATTGAGGGATATGGGAATGATGGACAACTCGATCATCTTCTTCACGGCCGACCACGGGGAGATGGGCGGAGCGCACGGACTCAAAGGGAAGGGCGGCCTTCTCTTCGAACAGAATCTCCACGTCCCGCTCATCATCTACCACCCTGACCACGAGGGAGGGCGTTCCGTGAACGCGGTCACCAGCCATATCGACCTCGCGACGACCTTCATTCACATGACCGGCCTCAGCGCCGAACGGAAGGCGGAGATCGCCGGGGGGCTCCCCGGAAAGAACCTGATGGAGTTGATCGACGGCACATCGCAGTCGGTGCGCAGGGGGGCGCTCTTCTGCAACGAGCTGATCTCCACGACGATGGCGAGAGCTGTCAGGGACCCGTTCGGCAACATCGTGTGCTACACCTTCGACACCAGTGTTCGCGGGCTTGTGCGTGCGGCGGTCACCGAACGATACAAGTTCGCCCGCTACTTCGGCGGGAATTTCAATACGCCGGAGGCGCTCGAAGCGCTTCTGCGCGACAACGACATCGAACTGTACGACCTCGAGAACGACCCGGAGGAGCTGAACAATCTCGGTCTCGATCCGGAGGCGAACGCGGATCTGATCATGGAGATGAACGCGCTGCTGAACGAGCTGATCGCGGCGGAGATCGGCGAGGATAACGGCGACGAGTTTCATGAAATGATCGCGGCGTACTACGCGAGCCTGAATCAAGGGAGCGGCGGCTGCAACAGCGCCCCGGCTTTCGATGTGCTTTGGCTCCTGCCGCTCCTGGTGCTGCTTCCCTCGATCCGCAGAAGGAAATGAAGGGATGACGGAGTGTGACACGCGAACCTTCGCCGTCATGGCCAAGGTCGTCGGAAGCTCCTGCAATCTGCAGTGCGAGTATTGCTACTACACCGAAAAGACAAAGCTCCTCGTGCAGAAACGCCGCCTGATGCCCGACGATGTGCTTGAGGCATACGTCAGGGAGAACCTGCGGATCCACGGAAAGGACGCCGTCGTCGAATTCGCCTGGCACGGCGGCGAGCCGCTCCTTGCCGGAATCGGATTTTTCAGAAAGGTGATCGCCCTGGAGCGAAAGTACGGAAAGGACAGGAAGATCGTCAACACCCTGCAGACCAACGCGACGCTCCTGAACGACGATTGGTGCGAGTTCTTCGCGAGGCACGGCTTTCTGATCGGCGTAAGCGTCGACGGCCCGGAGGATCTGCACGACGTCTACAGGAGAGGTGCGGACGGCGGCACGTTCAAGCGGGTGATGGCAGGGGTCGAACTGCTGCGGAGACACGGAATACGCTTCAACACGCTGACGACTGTCAACGCGGCGAACGAAAAACATCCGGAGGAGGTCTACGACTTCCTCCGGAGATACACGGATCACATGCAGTTTCTGCCCGTGGTCGAGAGCGACGCCGCCTTCTTCGAGATCGAGGACGGGCAGCGGTTCGCGACGCCTCCGGGGATCAGGAGCATGTTCCTCCAACACTCGATGGCGCCCTTCTCGACGACGCCGGAAGGGTACGGAAAGTTTCTCACCGGCGTCTTCGACAGGTGGAAGGCGCTGGACTACGGGAGAAAGTTCGTGCAGATTTTCGAGGTGACGGCCGGCAATGTACGCGGCGTGCCGGGCAGCCTGTGCGTGCATAACCCCCTGTGCGGGCACGGTGCCTCCGTCGAGGTGGACGCAAGCGTCTACTCCTGCGACCACTACGCATACCCGGCCTACAGGCTGGGGAATATTCTCGAGACGCCGCTGGATGCCATCATGGAGAAGAACCGCGATTTCGGGATGTTCAAGACGTACGGCCTTCCCGGGGAGTGCTTCGCATGTCCGTATATCAGGCTCTGCTTCGGCGGCTGCCCGAAGGACAGACTGCTGCTCTCAAGGGACGGGGAAAGGGGCAAAAACTACCTCTGCGAAGGGTACAAAATGTTTTTCAGGCATTTTCTGGAACATATGGAAGGACGGCTTCCGTAGCCCGGACTTTGCGGAAAGAAGCGGCCGCCCCAGGGGCGGCCGCTTGTGCAATCGTGAATGTCTTTCTCACTCCAGCCAGCGAACGATCTCCTCGAGTAGGGTGTGGTGAAGCATCTTCGTGACGGCGCCCGGTTTTCCGTCGCCGATGACCTGCTCGCCTATCCGGACCACCGGAACGACTTCCTTCACCGATCCCGTGATGAACGCCTCTTCAGCCGAAGGCAATTCCGACAGAAGAGGGCAGCGCTCTTCGATCTTCATTCCCTTTTCCGCAGCGAGCTGCAGGATGATATCTCTCGTCGTTCCCTTGAGGACCCTGGAAAGGGGCGCCGTGACGAGTTTCCCCCCCGTGTAGAGGAAGAATGTGCTGTGCGCCGCTTCCGTGATCTCTCCTTCGGGGCAGTAGAGGATCTCGTAGGCGTCCCGGCGCTTGCCGTAGCCGGAGTAGGAGAACATGTAGTCGATGCTCTTCACTCCCGGAATGTGGCGTCCGCCGTCCACGGGCAGAAGCAGCACACCGTTCGCATAGACATCGGGAGATGGTTTCTGGACTTTCTCGAAGAGAATAAAAAGTCTCGACGCCGGAAAGCTGCCGTCGATGAAGACATCTCCTCCCGTGATGTAGGGGCGGATCAGGCAGTCTTCCTGCATCCTTGAGATCCCTTCGCGGATAACCTCCTTGATATCCTCGATGGGCAGCGGGATGGTGACGGATGCGGTCTCAGCCGAGCGTACGAGGCGCTCCAGATGAGGAGTAAGCATGAGCGGACGTTTTCTGAAGGTGCAGATGGACTCGAAGACGCCGACGCCCCGGAGAATGATGTAATCGGAAACGGGGAGCGTCGCCTTCTCCTTCGGCAGAAACGTTCCGTTCATATAGCACAAGGACATGAAGAATCACCTCGAAAGTTCGGTCTTGGAAGCCTTTGTGGACAACGGAAAACGAAATCGAAAAAAAATCGCAGTGGATGTTTTCCGGCGCCTGCTTCTTTTCGGTTGCCTGCTTATGCAGTATAAGGGTATCATACAGAAAATGCACGAAGTTTATGCCGAAAAAATTGAAAGGGGTGCGTCCATCTTGAAGCCCGGATTCCAATACCCCCGATACAAGGCATTCATTCTGCTGCTGACGCTCTTCCTTCTTTTCGCGCTCTTCGCGGGAGGGAAGGCCGGTGCAGGAGAAGGGTACCGCATCCTGCTGATCAATTCCTACCACAGTTCGTTCGCCTGGACTTCCGAGATCACGGAGGGCATCCGGCAGGTCCTTCTCTCGACCGGGGAGAATATTGTGTTCACGGTCGAGTACATGGACACAAAGCGCGGCTATTCCTCCGACGTGCTGATTGCCTTTTCCGACTATATCGCGAAGAAGTACGCGGACGAGAGGGTCGACATGATCCTCTGTTCCGACGACGATGCACTCTCTTTTCTGCGGAGGATGGGCCGGCGGATCTTCCCCGGTGTTCCGGTCGTCTTCTGCGGTGTCAACGACCAGAATCTCTACGATCCGGAATCCTATCCGCATGTCACCGGAGTGCTGGAATCCGTGGATATTCGCGGTACAGCGGAGCTTGCGCTCCGACTCTTCCCCCGAACCCGCTCTCTTGCTCTCGTGAGCGATCTTTCCATGACGGGAATGTCGGTCATCAGCCAGGCGCGAAGCGCGCTCGCACCGCTCGCGGAGCGGGTGGAAACACTTGATCTTTTCGGCCTTTCCGGGGAAGAGCTTCAGGATGCGCTCTCTCTTCTCCCGCCCGAAACGGTAATCCTGATGCTTGTCTATTTCCAGGACGAGCATGGAAATTTCATATCCCCTGCACGAGGTGTCTCTCTTGTCGAGGGTGCATGTCCGCTGCCTCTTTTCGGCCTATGGAGCATGATGCCGGAGGCAGGGGCCCTTGGAGGCAGCGTCCTTTCCGCACGGCGGCACGGCGAGAAAGCCGCGGAGATAGCGCTGCAAATTCTGAAAGGGACCGCGCCGGAGACCATACCTGCCGAGGTCGATACCGATATTGTTCCGATGTTCGACTACAATGCGATGCTCCGTTTCGGTTTTTCACCGGGGAACCTTCCACCGGACGCGATTGTGCTGAATGAACCGGAGCCTTTTTTGCTCCGCCACTGGAAGCTCCTGCTCGGAAACATCGCTTTTGCGGGGTTGCTCGGAGGGTACGTCCTTATGCTCTTTCTCAACGAACGCCGTCGCAGAAAAGCGGCGAAGTCGCTCGCTCTCCGCAAATCGATGTGGGAAAGTCTCTTTCAGAATGCGCCTGACGCTTTCGTCGTCTTCGACGAGAAGAACAACGTCGTGAACGTCAACAAAAGTTTCTGCACACTTTTCGGCTATGAAAGGGAAGAGGTGATCGGCCGGGACATCGACAAGGTCGTGGCGGACTCTCCGGAAATCGAGGCTGAAGCTGCGGAAATCTCCAGGCTGGTGCTGGGGGGGGAGATCCTCTATCGCGAGGGTGTCCGCAAGAGAAAAGACGGCTCGCTTGTGCATGTCGGAATTCAGGGCGTCCTCTTCCCTCTGCCGGCGAGAGACGCGCTCGGATATGGAATCTACAGCGACATTTCGGAGAGGCGGCGAAGCGAAGAGGAGGTGCGCCGGCATCTTCTCTCGGAGGAGACGATCGCATCCGTCTCCGCGAGACTCTTAACGGATGACGTCCTTCACGGACTTCCGGCGGCGCTGGAGGAGATCGCTTCCTTCGCCGGAGCCGAGGAGGGCTTTTTCGTGGAGTTCGCTTCACCCGGCGAGATCCGGCGTGAACTGCTTTTCTCGGAGGGACGGGCGACGTTGAGCGTCTCTTCTCACCTTGCGGATATTCTGTCGGGAGAGGATCTGCGTATCGTCACGCAATTTCTCTGGGAGAAGGGGCGCCTGCTGCTGGGCGACAGGATACCGCGCCCTCTCCAGAAAGTGGAGGGGCTGCATGAATTGAAACGTCTCTTCGGAACGCCGCTTCTGCTCACTCCAGTCTACTCGGAGAGAGCCATCTGCGGATGGCTCGGCCTCCGGATCCCGGAGAGTGCCCTGTCGGTCGCCATGGAATCCTTCCTGGGAATGTTCTGCGACCTGGCGGGAGGCGTCCTGCTGCGCGAAAAAAGGCGTGCGACGGCCGAGGAGCGCGTGCGGATTCTGGACGGGACATCCCGGGGAATCGTCGAGATCCTGGGACGCACGCTCGCCATGAAAGACCCGTACACCGTCGGACATCAGCTCGAGGTGGCCAGATTCGCGCGCGCGATGGCGGAGCGGGGAGGCTACGAAGAGGCTTTTCTGGAGAGAGTCTACTATGCCGGGCTCGTCCACGATCTCGGAAAGATCACCGTTCCCTCGTCCATTCTCTCCAAGCCGGGGCGCCTGAACGGCATGGAGTTCGCCATCATCAGGAATCACGCTCTCCACGGATGGGAGATCCTCTCCTCGGTGGAGTTTCCGTGGCCTCTCGCCGATATCGTGGTGCAGCATCACGAACGCCTGGACGGCTCGGGATATCCTCACGCTCTCGAAGGGGACGCAATCTGCATGGAAGCCCGCTTTATCGCCGTTGCGGACGTTGTGGAGGCCATGACATCCCACAGGCCCTACCGCCCCGGACTGGGGATCGACAAGGCGCTGGAGGAAGTCCGCTCCCACGCGGGGATATGGTTCGATCAATCCGTCGTGGATCTCTGCATGACCGTGATCGAAGAGGGATTCGCCTTCGACGCCGATAGTTATGCCGTCTCGCTTCCGTAACGCTTTGTCCGCAGCGCCGATATACTGTATAATGAGTTCTGTTAATAGCCATTGAATCTGAAAACAGCGAACAGGTCCGCGTATCCGAAGGGGAGGGTGTGGTATGTCCTTGCATGTCCTTGCTATCAATCCCGGCTCCACCAGCACTAAAATTGCATGGTTCACGGACGGGGCGGAAGTATGGAGAGAGACGGTCCGCCACGATCCGGAGGCTCTGGACGTCTTTCCGTCCGTGGCGGAGCAGTTCCAGTTCCGCCTCGATACAATCGCCGAGGCCGTTGCGTCCAAAGGCGCCTCGTTCGACGGCCTTTCGGCGGTCGCGGGCCGCGGCGGGCTTGTCGAACCGGTTCCGGGGGGTACCTACACCGTCGACGATGCCCTTCTGAAACGTCTTCGAATGGGGAAGCCGTGGGAACACGCCTCCAACCTCGGCGGCATTCTCGCAGACGCCATCTGCCGCCCCAGGGGCATCCCGGCCTTCATCGTCGATCCTGTCGCGGTGGACGAGATGAACCCGATCGCCAAGGTGACCGGCCTTCCCGAACTGCCCAAGGTGTCGCTGGGGCACGCCCTCAACGTGAAAGCCACGGTACGGCGGGCAGCCGCCGACCTGGACAAACCGTGGGATTCTTTGAACTTCATCGTCGCCCATATAGGAGGCGGTATTACGGTCTGCGCCCATGAGAATGGCCGTATGACCGACCTGAACAACGCCAACGACTTCGGTCCGTTCGCCCCGGAGCGTTCAGGAGGGCTTCCCGCGGGAGACCTCCTCCGTTTTTGCTTCGAAAGCGGCCTGACCGAGAAAGAGGTGCTCCGGAAGGTCGTCGGCAAGGGCGGTCTGGCAGCCTACACCGGAACGAGCGATGTCAGAGAGGTGAAGGCGCTCGCGGCGGAAGGGGACGAGGCGGCCCGGAACGCGTACGAGGCGATGGCCTACGGCGTGGCCCGTGAAATCGGCGCCATGGCCGCAGCGCTCTCCGGAAAGGTGGACGCAATTCTCGTCACCGGAGGAGTCGCCTACGACAGCGACTTCGTCGCACTCGTCCAGAAGCGGGTGCAATGGATCGCTCCTGTCCTCGTCTATCCGGGTGAGGACGAGATGCCCGCCCTTGCGCAGGGGGCTTTCCGGGTTCTCAAGGGTGAAGAGGAGAGTAAAATATATGCCCGATATGTCTCTGGAGGGGATCTTTCATGACCATGCACGGCATCGATTTTCTTCTTGCGGAAAGTAAAAAGGGACGCTCAATGACCCTGGCCCTGGCCTGTCCCTACGGCGACGACGCCCTCGGCGCGGCATGCAGGGCTCAGCGGGACGGAGTGATCAAAGCGGTGCTCCTCGGCGACGCGGATAAGATCCGCGCACTTGCCGGGCGCGACGGGTACGATCTCTCAGGAATTGAAATAGTGGATGAGAAGGACGACGAGAAGGCGGTCGAGAAGAGCGTCAGGATGGTCTCCTCGGGCGAGGCGGACCTTCTGATGAAGGGGCTCGTCAAGACGTCGACGCTTCTGAAGGCTGTCCTGGACAAGGAGTGGGGCCTCCGAACCGGCTCGCTTCTCTCCCATCTCTTTCTCTTCGAGATTCCCGTGCTCGGAGGGAGGGTCATCGGTGTCTCCGACGGCGGAATGAACACCTACCCCGACCTGAACGCGAAGGTCAAGATCATCGAAAATGCCGTTGCCTGCTATCACAAGATCGGCGTTCCGCAGCCGAAGATCGCCGTGCTTGCCGCGGTCGAGGCGGTGAACCCCGACATGCCCGCCACGCTGGAGGCGGCCGCGCTCGCCAAGATGAACGAGCGCGGGCAGATCAAGGGGTGCCTCGTCGACGGCCCGCTTGCGCTGGACAACGCGATGAGCGAGGAAGCAGCGCGCATCAAGGGCATTTCGTCACCTGTGGCCGGGAATGCCGACATGCTGCTCGTCCCCGACATCGAGTCGGGGAACTTCGTCGGAAAGGTGCTGCTCTACATGACCGGCGGCAAAGGCGCGGGTGTGATTCTCGGCGCTCGCAAGCCGATCGTTCTCACCAGCCGTTTCGACAGCATGGAGACGAAACTGCTTTCGATCGCCCTGGGCGCTGTTGTCGCCCGGAGCTGACGCTTCATCGCGTGCCGGCGGACGAGTGCTTTCAGCCGCACGAGCTCGGGCCGGGGGGTAACATGATTCAAACGAATGAGGAACCGCCCGTTCCGCTTTCGTTCCGGGAGGCTCCGTCCTATCGGTCGTACGAGTCCCGCAGCGAAGCGGAGTGGTAATCATCCGGCGCATAAAGATATTTCATTCAGAGGAGGAGTTTTTTCATGGAACAGATCCGTTCACTGTCACAGCTTTTGGAGTACGCGAAGAAGATCGGCGCTGAAAAGGGGCCGAAGAAGCTCTCGGTCGCGATGGCCGAGGAATCGGGATTGCTCACCGCCATCGAGGAGGCCCGCAAGGCAGGTTTCGCCGAGGCGATTCTCGTCGGCAACGGAGACAAGATGAAAGCAGCTGCCGAGCAGGCCGGAGTGGATCTCGCCAACTACGAGGTCATCGACGAGCGCGACGAGCCCGCGATGGGGATTGCCGCAGTATCCCAGGTCTCCTCGAAGAAGGCCGACATCTACATGAAGGGGCAGATCCACACCAACAATTTCCTCCGCGCGATGCTCAACAAGGAGGTCGGTCTCCGCAAGGGCAAGAACACGATCTCCCACTGCTACTTCCACAGCGTGGAGGGCTTCGACCGTATTTTCTTCATCGCCGACGCCGCCTTCAACATGTATCCCGATCTTGCCGCCAAGGCCGATATCACGCAGAACACGGTGAACCTCGCCCGCGCTTTCGGCGTGGCCGAGCCCAAGGTGGCCGTTCTCGCCGCCGTAGAGGTTGTGAACCCCGATATGCCGGCAACCCTCGAAGCCTGTGCGCTGACGCAGATGAACCGGCGCGGCCAGATCAAGAACTGTGTCGTCGACGGGCCCTTCGCGCTGGACAACGCCGTAAGCGAGGAGTCCGCGAAGACGAAAGGAATCGTATCGCCGGTCGCCGGCAAGGCCGACGTCTTCATCGTACCGAACATCGATGCGGGGAACATGCTCGCGAAGAGCATCGTCTACTTCTCGAAAAACGAGACCGCCGGCCTCATCCTCGGCGCATCGGCTCCCATCGTGCTGACCAGCCGGGCCGACTCCACGAGGGCGAAGCTGCTTTCGATCGCTGCGGCCGTAGCGCTCTCCGACTTCCAATAGTAAGCGGAAGGGCGATGCCGATGAAAGTCCTCGCGCTCAATCCCGGCTCCACCAGCACCAAGGTGGCGCTCTTCGAGGATGAAAGGGAGCTTTGGAGCGAGACCCAGCGGTACGACACCGACGTGATCGGCCGTTTTCCCGGCGTTATGGAGCAGGAGGAGTTCCGCCTCGAAGAGATCCGCAAGTGCCTTGTCGCTCACGACACGCCGCTTCCGGAGCTTGACGCCGTGGTGGGGCGGGGAGGACTTCTCAAGCCGATCGAAAGCGGCACCTACGAGGTGGACGACAAGATGCTCGCCGATCTCCGGGGGTGCGTTTGGGGAGTCCACGCCAGCAACCTCGGCGCACCGCTTGCGGTTCGCCTCGCGGCGGAAGCCGGGTGCGGCAGGGCCTTTATCGTCGATCCGGTCGTGGTCGACGAGATGTGCCCGCTCGCCCGATACTCCGGGCTACCGGAGATCGGACGGCGCTCGATATTCCACGCGCTGAACCAGAAGGCCGTCGCCCGAAGGGCCGCGGCCGAAATCGGAAAACCCTACCCGGAATGCAACCTCATCGTGGCGCACATGGGCGGCGGCATTTCCGTGGGGGCTCACGAAAAAGGCAGGGTCATCGACGTGAACAACGCGCTCGACGGCGACGGGCCGTTCTCACCCGAACGCGCGGGAAGTCTTCCCGTCGGAGGGTTGGTAAAGCTGGCTTTCAGCGGAAAGTACGAGCTTCCGCAACTTTTAAGGATGCTCACGGGGCAGGGCGGCATCGTCGCCCACCTCGGAACCAACGATCTCCGGGAAGTCCAGCGCCGCATGAACGACGGGAACGAAAAGGCCCGCCTGGTCTTCGAGGCGCTCGCCTACCGGATTGCGAAGGAGATCGGCGCATGCGCCGCATCGCTCGCGGGAGAGGTGAACGCGATCGTCCTCACCGGCGGCCTCGCGTACAGCGAGAGACTCATGGAACTGATCCGGAGCAGGGTGGCTTTCATCGCGCCGGTGCTGATCTACCCCGGAGAGGACGAGATGAAAGCGCTCGCCGAGGGAGCGTTCCGAATCCTGAAGGGTGAGGAGACGGCCCGAAGCTACGACTGACCCCCCTCGGGGAAATGGTGTTCAAAAAGAGGGAGGAAGCCGAGTTTTTCCGGCTTCCTCCCTCTCTTCGTATGCAAGCGGCGAATGCTACATCAGCCCGAGCGCTTTGGGAATGAAAAATGCCGCATCCGGGAACATCGCCACCAGGATCAGAATGACCATCAGGGCGGAGATGTAGGGAAGAACGCCCTTCAAAGCGCGTTCGATCGAAAGGTCCGCTATGGAGCCTGCGATGAGCAAGCAGAGTCCGTACGGCGGCGTCACCAGCCCCACGGCGAGGGTCATCACCACCACGACGCCGAGATGGACCGGGGTGATTCCCATCCGGACCGCCGTCGGGAGGATGACGGGGACGAAGAGGATCATCGCCGGAATGGCGTCCATGAACGTTCCCACGAAGAGGAAAAACGCGATGACGATGAGGAGGAACATGCGCGGATTGCCTACGTGCGCCGCGAAGAAGCTCGCCACGCCATCGGAAGCCTTGTAGTAGCCCAGCAGCTCGCCGAGTGCGCTGGCGGTGGCAAGGGCGAAAAGTGAGAGAGAGCTGAGCTTCAGGGTCTCCTTGACGATGCCGGGAAGGTCTCGCAGCTTCAAGGTCTTGTAGACGAAGAGGCTGATGACGAGAGCGTAGACGGAGGCGAAGGCAGCCGCTTCCGTGGGGGTGTACCAGCCGGTGGTGATGCCGCCGACGATGATCACCGGCGTCAGCAGGGCGGGGGAGGATTCCTTGAAGAGTTTCCAGATATCCGCGTACTTGGCTTTTTCGTATTTCGGGAAGTTTCTTCGGTGGCCGATCAGGTAGACGATCATCATCATGGTCAGACCGACGAGGATGCCGGGGATCATGCCGCCGATGAAGAGGGCCGCGACCGATGCGTTGGTGAGACCGGAGAAGATCACCATTGGAATGCTCGGCGGAATGATGACGCCGATGGTCGACGAGGCGGCGGTGACGCCGACGGAGTTTTCCTTGTCGTAGCCCGTCTCGATCATGGCAGGTATCAGCATCTTCCCGACCCCGGCGGTGTCCGCCTGCGAGGAGCCGGATACTCCCGCGAAGATCATCGAAACGAGGATGTTCGCGTGGGCCAGTCCGCCCCGGATGTTCCCGACGAGCGCGATGCAGAAGTTCACCAGCTTCCTGGTGATCTGGCCGTGGTTCATCAGGTTCGCAGCCAGGATGAAGAGCGGAACGGCCAGCAGCACGAAGGAGTTGAGGCCGTTGAACATCTTCATGAAGACAGTCAGGTTGGGAATGAACGGTATGGTCATGATTCCGACGAGAGAGACGATGCCGATGACGAACGCGATAGGAACGCCGATGAAGATGAGCAGGACGAAGAGCCCGACGATGAGCAGCGGGGTCATGATATCGCCTCCCTGCCGGATGAGATTATGCGGATATCCTCGAGAATGTGCGCCGAGGCGTAGATCGTCATGGTACAGCCGGTAATGGGGAGGCAGAGCCATGTATACCCCATCTTGACCCAGGGGAGCGTGATCCAGTTGTAGTGCCAGAAAGAAGTCGTCACGACGATACCGTACCAGGCCATCGGAATTGTGAAGCAGAGCAGAATGCCGTAGATGACGAGGTCGTAGAGTGCCGCCGTTCTGCCCGAGAACTTGTCGCGGAAGAAGTTGAAGGCGAAATGCGCCTTGTAGTGGATCATCACCGACGCTCCCATGAAAACGGCCCAGATGAAGGAGTAGTTGGCCACCTCCTCGGTCCAGAGCAGCGGAATGCCCAGGTAGCGGGCGGAAATCTGTGCCAGTATCGCCAGGAAGAAGATGGTGAGAAGCACCATCCCCAGCGTTTCCTGAACGAATACAAGCGCTGAAACCAGTTTTTTCACGGTTCTCCTCCTCCTTCAAAACCTTGTGGACTGCTCCCCGAAACAGAAAAAAGGAACATTCCCCGCACAAGAGAATACGGGGAATGTTCGATAGCCTCCCGTAGGAGGAAGGGACGCGCTTTACTTGCCCGCAGCGCGGATCAGGTCGACGAGATTCTGGATGCCGAGTCTCTCGGCAAGCCTGTCCTGGATGGGTACGGCGATCGCGATGAAGGGCGCCTTGTCGATGGTGTTCACGGCGCCGCCTTCGGCGATGACGCGCTCCTTCGACTTGGAGAGCATGTCGTAGGTCACCCTGCGCTCTTCGGCCGTCGCTTCCTTCAACGCGGTTGTGATCCACTCGCGCTGCTGATCGGTGAGCGAATCGAACTTCCTGCCGTTCAACAGGACGAAGCGGGTTGTATAATCGTGCTCGGTCTCGGTGATGAACCTGCCGTTGGTCGTTTTGTGATGGTCCATCAGGCTGAAGTTGGTATAGTCGTTCTCCGCGCAGTCGACGATGCCCTGCTGGAGAGCCTGGTAGAGTTCGCCCCAGGCGACCTGTGTCGGGATGGCGCCGGTCTGTTTCCAGAAGTCGGCCACGACGCCGGACATCTGGGTGCGGATCTTCATGCCCTTCAGGTCGTCCATCGTGTTGATGGGCTTCTTGCCGTAGTAGTTCCGGACGCCTGCGGACCAGTATGCGCCGATACGGAACGTGTTGCGCGACTTCTCGTTGATGATCTTGGCCAAAGCCTGTCCGGCCTCGCCGTCGACCGCCTTCTCCCAGTGATCGAAGCTGTTGAAGAGATAGAGGAGGGAGAATAGGTCCACCTCGGGAATACCGATCTTCGTCATGAAGCCGGGGGAGGCCACGACGACGTCGGCCGCGCCGAGCTGCAGTTTCTCGACGAGTTCGTCCTCGTTTGTTCCGATGGTGCCTGCGTGCACGTCCACGGAGATTTCACCGCCCGAGATCTTCTCGAGCACTTCCTTGAACTTCACCATGCCGTGCTGGTAGGGATTTTCAAGGGATGTCTGGTTGTGCGCCGCGACGATCTTCAACGGAGCCGCCTGTGCGGGAAGGACGAAAACGAGCGCGAGAATAGCTGCGAGAAACAGGACTGTACTTTTTTTCATGCTGCATACCCCTCTCTGTGTGTAATATGCGGAAAGAGCGGGTCCTTCCGCAGGAAAGCCCAGTGTGATCTTATTCCAGTTCTTTGATGATACCTGTCCAGATCTCCTCCACTACGGGAATGCCTTGCTCCAGATTTTCCCGCCGTGTCCGCCCGGCCTTCTCTCCGGGGTAAAAAATTTCGCCGCCCGGTACGACGGGCTCGGCTTTCTTGATGTCGGCGATGATGCTTTCCGCGATCGGATCCACGTACTCCCGCCCTCCCGCGTGGGCCGTGCTGAAAGCGATGAAGACCTGGGTCACGGCGATCTCGTCCTGCAGCTGTCCGATCTGGTGGACGGCGTTTCCTCCCGAGAGCACCGCGCCGATCAGGTCGAGCGCCATGGAGTATCCGGAGCCCTTCCAGAAGCCTATGGGAAGCACTCTCTTCGTCTCCTCGATCGAGGCCGGATCCGTCGTGAGATTGCCTTTTGCGTCATATCCGCCGGGAACGGGGAGCTGTTTTCCCGCCATCCGGTAACCCTCGAGCGCGCCGTAGGAGAATTGGGCGAGGGCGCCGTCGATGACCAGCGGAGCGTCTTTCAGCGGAAATCCCATCACCAGCGGATTGTTTCCGATACGGCATTCTGTCGCTCCCCACGGAGGCATGTTGGGCGTGGTGTTGGTCCAGCATATCCCCATGTACCCGGCGCGAGCCGCCTGCAGCCCGTACGCCCCTCCGCGCATCCAGTGGTTTGTGTTCCTGATCGCGACGCATCCGATACCGGACGAGTCGGACAGCCTCATTGCCCTTTCCATGGCGAAGGAGGCATTGGTGCATCCCATCCCACGGTTCCCGTTCCAGCGTTCCAGCGCTCCGAAGGATGCTTCCAGAACGGGCTGCGCATGAGGGTCTATATGCCCCTTGCGAATGTACGAGAGCGTTCTGGGAAAGCGGTTCACTCCGTGGGAGGCCACGCCGTCGCACGAGTTGTCCGTGAAGAGAGCGGCGGCGGCTGACGCGGTCTCCGCGGGGAAACCGTATTTCAGCAGTATTTTAAGAAAGACATCGTACATTTGATCGTACGGAATGCGCATATGGGCCTCCTCGTGTCTCGGGATGAAAATCTCCGGGCGCTTTGCAATAATCCCGAAGAGCGTCCCGCTATCGTATTCATATTACCCATGAAACAGTCTTTCGTCAACGTTCGACAGGATAAACTTGCGTTTTACAGGGTGAAACTTACGCTCCGTTCAAAAAGCTTTCGATGTTCCGAACAGCGGCGGCGGCAAGGGAAATCCTTTCAAAAATCGAATCGACGATCGCGTACTCCCTGTCCGAATGGTTCCATTCTCCGCGAACGCCCATCTGGTCCAGCGTGGGAACTCCCGCCCGCACCGAAAAGGCAGAGTCGGAACCTCCGCCGGAAAACTCCGCCCAGGGCTCCTTCTGTCCGATCTCCAGCGCCGTCTTTCTCACGAACTCGAACAGCCGCTCGTTTAGCGGAGTCCGTTCCATCGGCGGAATTCCGGGAGTGCAGGAGAGCGTCGTCTTCGTCCCGTCGACGAACGTCTTCTCCGCGATCCCCGTCATCAGGGATGAAGCGGTCTCGAGCTGCGAGGGCGAAAGGTAGCGCAGATCGACGGCGATCTCCGCCCTGTCCGGAACAGCGTTCGGAACGACTCCCCCGGTGATGGTGCCGACGTTGTAGGTGATTCCTTGGTCGTTGTCGTTGAGCGCCTGAATTTCGATCACCTTGTGCGCGATTTCGAGGATGGCGCTTCTCCCGTTCCGCGGCTCGCGGCCGGCATGTACCGAGACGCCCTGCACGCCGAGCTTGAAGACGGCGATGCCCTTCCGCCCCACCACAAGGCCGCCGTCCTTGTTGCCGGTCTCGAAGTTGAAGGCGGCCGCACATCCTTTCACCTCGTCCAGAAAAACCTTCCCCATGGAAGAGTGGTGGTGCGAGGTCTCCTCGTCTCCGGCGAGGACGATGACGAGAGGGCGGTTCAGCGTTTGTGTCTCCCTGAGGAAGCGAGCCGCAAAGGAGAGAACGGTGATTCCTCCCTTCATATCCAATACGCCCGGTCCGTACGCCTTGCCCCCTTCGATCCGGAACGGGCGCTTCGCCGCCTCGCCCTTCGGAAAGACCGTGTCGAAATGCCCCAGAAAGGCGACCGGCTTGGCGGGAAGATCTTTTCCGAAAACTGCGACCATGCCGTTCCCGGCTTTTTCGAATTCCGCAATCCTCACCTCGGCCCCTGCCTTTCGAAAGTGCCCTGCGAGGAAGGATGCGGTACGGTCGACCCCCTCCTTGTCGGTCGACGCGCTCTCCATGTTGACGAGGGTCTCCCAGAAATCCAGAATTTCAGTCCTGTTCTTTTCTATAAAACGGCTCATCTCTTCAGGCATGTCTCTTCTCCTTTCGCGGAGACCGTAAACACAGCACGAACAGAACGGGTGATATCCGCACCGCGTCCCGGCGCCGCTCCCTCTGTCCGCGAATTTGGGTTGTCTCCGATGCATTTAACCATTTCGCATCTATATTATATAATCGATGGAGCCCTTGTGCAGTGTCCATGGCACGCAATCTAAAAACTATCAGGAGGAAGACAATGACAGTACAGTACGATCCTCATTATTATCCATATCCGTCCCGGAGAAACATGATGTATGCTTCGCGCGGCATGGTCTGCGCATCCCATCCGCTTGCCGCACAGGCGGGGCTGGAAGTGCTCAAAAAGGGAGGCAACGCCGTGGACGCCGTAATCGCCACCGCCGCTGCCCTCACGGTGGTGGAGCCGACTGCGAACGGCATCGGCAGCGACGCCTTCGCCCTCATCTGGAAAGACGGCAAGCTCTCCGGATACAACGCGAGCGGTCCGATTCCGAAGGCGCTCTCGATCGACCTCGCCGAATCGAACGGTTGGGCCGCGAAGGGGCAGCTGCCGACCTACGGATGGACTCCCGCAACGGTTCCGGGCGCGCCGGCGGCATGGGCTGAGCTGACGAAGAAGATGGGGCGCCTTCCTCTGAGCGAGACGCTTGCTCCGGCGGTTCTCCTTGCACGCGACGGCCATGCGGTCTCCGTGACGACAGCGCATCACTGGGACCTGGCGTTCAAAAAATACGCGCAGGAAAAGGGCGAGGAGTTCAAAGCCTGGTTCGACACGTTCGCTCCCTCGGGCCGCGCCCCCCGCGCCGGCGAGGTGTGGACCTCCGAAGCCCATGCGCGAACCCTTGAGATGATAGCCGGGAGCGGCGCCCGCGCCTTTTACGAAGGAGAGATCGCCGAAAAAATCGTGGCCGCCGCCCGGAAGACGGGGGGATATTTCAGCGCCGACGATCTCGGGAACTTCGCCCCGGAATGGGTCGACCCCATCGGCGTCGACTATCGCGGATACGACGTCTGGGAGATCCCGCCCAACGGGCAGGGGATCGTCGCCCTTCTCGCGCTCTCCGTGCTGCGCGGCTTCGACTTCTCCTCTCACGACGATCCGATGACGGTGCACCGGCAGATCGAGGCGATCAAGATGGGCTTCGCGGACTCGCACCGATACGTGGCGGACCAGCGATTCAGCAGTGTTCCCGTAGCGGAGCTGCTTGCCGCATCCTATGCCGATTCGCGGCGTTCGCTCCTCGGAGAGCGTGCGGAAGCCCGGAACGCCGGAAATCCTCTGCCGGGCGGAACGGTCTATCTCTGCGCCGCCGACGGTGAGGGAACCATGATCTCCTACATCCAGAGCAACTATATGGGCTTCGGTTGCGGCGTCGTTGTTCCTGAGACCGGAATCGCGCTGAACAACCGGGGACACTGCTTCTCGCTCGTCAGGGGCCATCCGAACATGCTCGAACCCGGAAAGCGTCCGTACAACACCATTATCCCCGGCTTTCTGACAAAGGACGGCGCTCCCGTCGGTCCCTTCGGCGTCATGGGCGGCTTCATGCAGCCGCAGGGGCATGTGCAGGTGGTCATGAACACGGTCGACTTCCGCATGAATCCGCAGCAGGCCCTCGACGCCCCCCGCTGGCAGTGGATGGGCGGAATGAACGTCTCGGTCGAGCCAGGCTTTTCCCCGGCGCTGGCGCAGAGCCTGCACCGAAAGGGACACGCCGTGAAGTTCGAGCTGGAGTCCAACTCCTTCGGCAGAGGCGAGATCATCTGGAGGACGCCGGAGGGAACCCTCGGCGGCGCGACGGAATCCCGGACGGACGGCTGCGTCGCCCCCTGGTAGAGGGCGGCTCCAAACAACGGTACGCGCGGCAACCGGCCTCGATTTGCGCCGGCTGCCGCTTTTTGTATGCAAATGAGCTTGACATTCCGCACGTTCCATCCTATCATGATTCTGCAATGCGGATAAAAAATCCATGGAGCGAAACGAAAAATGGAAAACGACAAGATCAGGGTCATCTCCCGGGCATTCTCGATTCTCGTATATATGGCGCACGAAAAACGCCCGATGGGCATCTCCGAGATTGCCGCTGCGGTCTCCCTTCCGAAGGCGACGGTCTACCGTATTCTCGACAGTCTCGAAGGTGAGCGCGCCGTACTGAATCGCGGCGGCGAATACGAACTCGGTCCCGTCACGCTGCTGCTGGCGGACGCATATCGCAGGCAGGTCGGCTTCGCCGAGTCCGCGCGCCCTCATCTTCTCGACCTCCGGAACGAGACGAAGGAGACGGTGCACCTCTTCGTCTACGAACGAGGAGAGTTCTACTACCTCGACAAGATCGAAAGCCCCTACCAGGTGCGGATGCACTCCCGGGTCGGAGGCCGCGCCTCCCTCTTCCGGCTTTCTGCGGGGAAAGCGCTCCTCGCGCGTCTCACACCCCGCGAGCTGCGGGAACTTTCCGAACCGATTCCCGCCGGGGTGGCTGCGGAATTTCCGGAGATCCTTTCGAAAGGATTCGCCGTCGACAACGAACAAAACGAGCATGGGCTGCGCTGCGTCGGGGCGGCGATTTTCGACGAACAGGGGCGGCCCCGCGGAGCGGTGAGCCTCTCCGCGCCGGTTTACCGTTTTTCACTTGATCTTGTGAATAGCTACGGAATGCTTGTGAAGAGGACCGCCGATGCAATCGGAGAAAGTTTGGTGCGCCTCGAACAGTGCGTGTGATCCGGTGAAGGATTCGCCGGAAAAAAGAGAACGGCAGGACGGTTTCATATCATTTTGAAGGAGGAAGAACAATGATCAAGACCAACAAGCTCGTCATGATTCCCGGGCCCACTCCCGTGGTGCGCTCCATCCAGGACCAGATGGCCCGTGAGACGGTGGCCTTCGGCGATGCCGCATTCGTCAAGGATTTCTCGGAGGTCATCGCCGACCTGAAGGCCATGTGGCGGTGCGACGGAGAGGTCTTCGTCGTCGCCGGTTCCGGCACCATGGGCATGGAGATGGCGATCGCCAACACGACGAAGCGCGGCGACAACGTCCTCGTCTGCTCCAACGGCTACTTCGGCGACCGTTTCATCGACATGTGCACCCGCAAGGGTCTGAATACCGATGTGCTCGCCGCAGACTGGGGTTCCTCGGTGACCCCGGAGATGGTGGAGAAGGCGCTTGCCACGAAGAAATACCAGGTGGTCACTGTGACCCACGTCGAGACCTCCACCGGCGCCGAGGCCCCCATCGCCTCCATCGGCGAGGTGATGAAAAAGCACCCCGAGATCATCTACATCGTCGACGGCGTGGCGGCCTCCGGCGGAGCCGAGCAGTACATGGACAGCATGGGGATCGACGTGGTCCTCACCTGCACCCAGAAGGCGTTCGGCGTAGCCCCGGGCCTCACCATGGTCTGGGCCAGCAAGAAGGCGATGGAGAAGCGCGCCTCTCTCGGCGCCATTCCCGAATCGTACATCGACTTCGACAAGTGGCTTCCCGTCATGCACGACCCGTCGAAGTACTGGGGCACCCCCGCCATCAACCTCGTCTGGGCGCTCAAGGAGTCCGTCCGCATCATGAAGGAGGAGGGGCTCGAGGAACGCTATGCCCGCCACCGCCGCCAGGCCGCCATGGTCGACGCCGCGATGGAGGCCATCGGCTTCACCGTCGCCGCAAAGATGGAATTCCGGGCGCCGACGCTCTCCGTCTATCTCTATCCTGAAGGTTCCGGAATCGACGACGCCAAGTTCCGCACCGTCCTCGCGGCCGAGGGCGTGCAGGCCGCGGGCTGCCTCGGATCCTACGCCGGCAAGGGATTCCGGCTTGGACACATGGGGAACATCGACAAGCACACCCTCGTTTCGGCCATCGGCGCCGTGGAACGGAGCTGCGTCAAGTGCGGCTACGACATCGACCTCGGCAAGGCCCTCGGAGTCCTCCAGAAGGGGCTCGTGAACGAATAGACGAAGCTTTGAACAATAAAAAGAGCCCTTCGGACAGTATACCGGAGGGTTCTTTTTTATTCGAATCTTCTTTTAAAAAAGTCTAACTGTTAGGGAATCTGATTTATCAGTAGTGTATATATTATGATAAGCTGATAATTTAAAGAATGCTTGATTTTGTATGGTTGGTATGTAATAATCCAAAGCGCACTTGAATCCGCAACCGGAATGTCCGAGGGACGGAAATTCTTCTCTCTCCGGAAATGATTCAAAGACGGTCGACAGCGCAATTTCGTGTATCGGAAGCGCAGTATCGCTCCCGTGCCCCTCGAGAGGAGATCGTTCCAATGCTCCGGGAAAAAGCGACGGAAGTGCGGCAGGAATTGGCGCTGATTGCGAGGGGAGGAAGGCGTTTTTTCGACGCGGTTCTTCCTTTTGCTCTTTTTCTTCTTCTGCTGAAACCCGCCGGAACTGCCGCTGCCGCGGGAGTATCGTTTTCGTGCGGTCTCGCTCTTTCCGTATACCGTATTTTCCGGGGGGCCTCCCCGCTTTTTTCCCTTGCAGGCCTGCTCGTTCTCGGAATCGGCGCCGTTCCCGCCGTGCGGAGCGGGAAGGCCGGGGATTTTCTCCTGCCGAACGTGGGGACGAACTTCATGCTTTTTCTTCTCTGCCTCGTCAGCCTGCCTTTGAGAAGACCCCTCGTCGCATGGACAAGCTACTTCGCGCGCCGCTATCCGCTCGCCTGGTACTGGCATCCGTCGGTACGCCCCGCGTATACCGAGGTGACGATCCTCTGGGCATTGTTCTTCGGCGTCCGCCTCGTCCTGCAGATTCTGTTGCTGCGGTCCGGAGAGGAGTTTCTCCTCGCTCTCTTCTCGTTCCTGTCCGGATGGCCTGCGATCGTTGTGCTGCTCGTGGTCAGCTACGTCTACGGTACCTGGAGACTGCGGCTCCTTGGAGGTCCCGGCGCCGAGGAGTTCCGCCGGGGAGATCCTCCCCCCTGGAAAGGGCAGATTCGGGGTTTTTGAAAAGGCATCGGCAAGTGATGCCGAAGTGGAGCGTTCATGGAGGTGTGGGAAATGAATACACTGCTGTTCGCGAGTTTCGCCGTTTTTCTCTACATGTCGGTTTTCTTCCTGATCGCGGTTGCCCGCAAGGACAACTCCCTCGCGGATATCGCCTGGGGAGGAGGGTTCATCCTCGTCGCCCTGCTGACGTTCTTTCGCGCTCCGGGGGAGGCGGAGGCCAGGCAGGTGCTGGTCACGGGGCTGGTGGCCCTCTGGGGGGTTCGTCTTGCCGTCCATATCTATTTCCGCAACCGGGGAAAAGCGGAGGACTTCCGGTATGCGAAATGGAGAAGGGACTGGGGAAAATATTTCCTTCTCAGGAGCTACCTCCAGGTCTTTCTGCTTCAGGGCGCCCTGCTCGTCGTCATCGCCTGGTCCGTGATCTTCATCAACATGAATCCGGCCCGTGGACTGTCGGTGCTTGACGCACTCGGCCTTTCGGTCTGGATGACGGGGTTTTTCTTCGAAGCGGTCGGAGATTTCCAGCTCCATCAGTTCAAAAAAGATCCGGCAAACAAGGGGCGCGTGATGAAGACGGGGTTGTGGCGCTACACCAGGCATCCGAACTATTTCGGCGAGGCGGCCATGTGGTGGGGCATTTTTCTGATGGCTCTGCCGCTTGATGGCGGGCTTGCCGCAATTGTGAGCCCTCTGACGATCACATTCCTTCTTCTCAAGGTCTCCGGAATTCCCATGCTGGAGAAAAAACTGATCGAAACTCAGGAAGGGTATGCGGAATACGCACGAAATACGAGCGCATTCGTTCCGTGGTTTCCCCGGAAACCGGAATAGGGCGTTCCTTCCGTCGCCGGGAGAACGACCGCTTCGGAGAAAAGAGAGGAGGGCGAATGAGTGGGGATGAAGGTCCGTTTTCTTGACGGAGAGAGATTCCGGAACGCATTCGTGGCAGGAACGATGGCCCTTGAGCGGAGAAGGGAGCATCTCAACAGAATCAATGTCTTTCCGGTTCCCGACGGGGATACCGGCGACAATATGGCGTCGACCTGCCGCTGCATCGCCGAGAGGACGGTCGTCTCGAAATCCATCGCGGTGACGGCGGCCTCGATGGCGGATGCCGCCCTTGCCGGTGCTCGGGGGAATTCCGGCATCATTTTCTGCCAGTATCTCTACGGACTTTCACAATCGCTCCGGCGCCAGACGACCCCGGACGCGCGGATCTTCGCGGAGTGCCTTGTGGCCGCCGTTCCCTTTGCCGAGGAGGCGCTCCACACCCCCGTCGAGGGGACGATTCTCACTGTGATGAGGGATTGGGCGAAGGAGGTGAGGGAGCTCAGCAGGAGCATTTCCGACTTCGCCGTTCTGCTTCCTTCGTCTCTGTCGGCGGCGAAAGCGTCGCTCCTTGAGACTCCCCGCAGGCTGGAGGTTCTCGCACGGGAAAAGGTTGTCGACGCGGGAGCGCAGGGATTCGTCGACTTCCTTGACGGAATCGCGGAGTTCATCGAGAGGGGGAATCTGAAGCGCCTGTTTGTGCCGAAGCCTTCTCTTCCGATGGAGCACACCGACGACCATCCGCACGAGGAGATGCCGGAACACCGCTACTGCACCGAGGCGGTCCTCGAAGGCGCGACGTTCTCCAGAAAGGCGCTGCTGGAGGAACTCTCATCGTACGGTGATTCCGTCGTCGTGGGCGGAGGCGAGGGGAAGTACAGGATTCACCTGCACACGGACCGTCCTGCGGAGCTTTTTGCAAGGCTTGCCGTGAGGGGCACGCTCAACGAACAGAAGGTGGACGACATGCGCAGGCAGGTCGAAACCAAGACGCGGAGATTATCGTCGATCGCCCTTGTGACCGACTCCTCCTGCGACCTGCCCCCGGCGCTGCTCGACAGGTACCGGATTCACACGCTCCCCTTGAAACTCTCCTTCGGGGGCAGCACCTATCTCGACAAGGAGACCATCCATCCTTCCGGGGTCTACCGGATTCTCCGCGAGACCCGGAACTCGATGACCACCTCCCAGCCCGGGCTCGCCGAGTTCGCGTCCCGGTACTCCTTTCTGGCCGCGCACTACGACGCCGTTATCGCCGTCCACCTCTCCGCCGCCCTCAGCGGAACGTGGAACACGAGCCTGAAGGCGGCCGCATCCGTGGACAAAGAGAAGATCCGTGTTCTCGACAGCAGGACTCTCTGTTCATCTCTCGGGCTCCTCGTGCTCAAGGCGGCCGAGGCGATCGAGGACGGGAAGGGGCCGGAGGAAGTCGTCGAAATAATCAGGCGCGCTATTCCGCTCACGAGGATCTTCGCCGGCCTGAGCACTCTCGAGTACATGGTCAGAGGAGGCAGAATACGCCCTATCGCGGGGTATGTGGCCGGACTTCTGAACCTGGTCCCGATCATCACCGTCGACTCCGAAGGTAAAGGAACGCACTACGGAAAGCCCGGTACGGAACGGTCGAACCGGCGGAAAATAATTGCCGCCTTTAAAGATCTTGTCGCCCGTCACGGACTTTGGAAGTACGCGGTGGCCCATGCCGACGCTCAGGAAAAGGCGGACCGCCTGGCCGGGGAACTTGCGGAAATCGCGGGCACGCCGCCGGCCTACATCATGGAGATTTCGCCTGTTATTGGAATCAATTCAGGACCCGGTTCGATCGCTGTTTCGATGATCCTGGAGAATTGAAGAGCAAGCGGCTGTCCGCGGAAGATTTCCGCCGCCTCATGGGAGGCACGGGCCGAGAGACGATTTGACGACGCGCTTTCACATCAAAAGGAGGGAACGGGAATTGAGACAGATCGCTCGTATCGCTTTCATCGTATTGTTGCTGACTCTCTTGACGAATTCCGGAGCTTTCGGAGCAGGTTTCGCCGTGTACAACTTCAGCGCCAGGGGCAACGCCCTTGGCGGGGCGATGATCGGGCGTGCCGACGATCCGTCGACCCTGGCGACGAACCCCGCCGGCATGACACAGATTCCCGGAACGGGATTTATGACCACGATAGGCTTTCTGATGCCCGGCGGCACGGTCATCGAGAACGCGTCCGGAATTGCGGTCAATCAGCGGGACAAGACCTTCGTGCTGCCCAGCATGTACTACACGAGGCAGATGAACGAAAACACCTGGCTGGGAATCGCTCTCATGACGAGGTTCGGCCTCGGAACGGATTTTCCCGCCGACTGGTTCGGCAGGTACAACAGCTACCGGGCGATGCTCCAGTCGATCTCGGTCAACCCCAATATCGCCTGGAAAGTGAACGACGCGCTCTCCGTCTCGCTCGGAGTCGAAGCTCTCTGGATGGAGGCGGATCTCCGGCGCAAGGTGGATTTAACGCGGGGGCAGGCGCCGAACCCCGCGACCGACATGGATCTCCGCCTTCTCGGTGACGATATCGGGTACGGATGGAATCTCGGCCTGCATTACACGGTTGACGAAGCGACCCGCATCGGCCTTCATTACAGGAGCAGAATCAACATGGCCCTTTCAGGAACCGCGACGGCGGCGACGCCCCTTGCCTCCGATTCGGCCGGGGCGAATGTCGATATCACGCTCCCGGAGATGTTCATGTTCGGGATCAGCAGACAGCTTTCCCCGAAACTCAACGTCGAGGCAGGGGCCATCTATACGGGGTGGAAGACCTACGACAGCGTCACGATCAACTTCGACAAACCCCTCTTCGGCGTCCTCCCCACGCGATCGTTCACCGAGAAGAATTGGAGCAGCGTCTGGAGATACCAGCTCGGGTTCGAGTACCAGCATACTCCGGAGTGGACGTGGAGGTTCGGCTACACGTACGACCAGGAGCCGATTCCATTGGCGCATATCGATTACCAGGCGCCTTCCGACGACCGCCATCTACTGTCCATCGGTTTCGGATACACGAAAAACGACAGGAGCTGGGACTTCGCATACACCTACCTTGTGTCGGGCGAACGGTCGATTTCCGCCCGCCCCGGCGAGGGAGTGCTCGATTCGCGAACCAGGAATATGGATGTCAATATTTTCATGCTCAGCTACAGCGTCAGGTTCTAGCGCTTAGATCCAACTGGCGGAATTCCCGCGGATCCGCAGAGAAGAGGAGTATCGTCGATGCTCCTCTTTTTATGGATTTTGAAATGTCACCGCAAGGTAACACAAGCCGAAAAGTCGTGATATAATGCCGAAGTCCGTGAAAAAAATCCTGTGCAACAAGGGTAAAAAATGAACATAACCTGCGAAAGCGGCATACCGGACGGGAATCCGCGACGGTATCCTGTGTTTTTCGCTTCCTGAAACATGATTTTCCATATCCGGAAAGGCGGAAAAACAACGCTCTTCCGTGAAAACAGAAAGAGGATGGAGGCCTTTCGGGCATTGGGAATCAAAGTGCGTTTTCTTGACGGAGAGAGGCTGCGGAACGCTTTTGTAGCCGGGACAATGGCGCTGGAACGCCGGAGGGAACACCTGAACAGGATCAATGTCTTTCCGGTGCCCGACGGAGACACCGGGGACAACATGGTTTCGACCTGCCGTTCCATCGCCGAGCGATCCGTCGCTTCCAAGTCGATATCGGTTACGGTCTCTTCCATGGCGGAGGCCGCCTTTGACGGCGCCAGGGGGAATTCCGGCATCATCTTCTGCCAGTATATCCACGGGTTTGCAAGAGCGCTGGAACGGCATACCGCAGCCGATGCGAAGGTATTCGCCAGGGGGCTTCACGCTGCTGTCCCTTTCGCGGAGGAGGCGCTTCATAAACCCGTCGAAGGAACGATTCTCACCGTCATGAGAGACTGGTCCCGGGAGGTTCTGAATCTCAGCGAAACCGTCGACGACTTCGCCGTGCTCCTTCCGGCTTCCCTGGAGGCGGCTAAGCGTTCCCTCCGGGATACTCCGCGCAGGCTCGATCTTCTCGCGCGGCGGAACGTCGTCGATGCGGGCGCACAGGGATTCGTCGATTTCCTCGAGGGTATCGTCGATTTCATAGAAAAAGGGGACTTGCGGCGCGTTCTTGTCCAGCGGCCGCCCCTTCCTTCGGAAGAGCCTTCCGAGCACCTGCATGAAGGATTACCGCCCTACCGGTACTGCACAGAGGTCGTTCTCCAGGGAGAGGGGCTCTCGGGGCATTCCCTCGGAGAAGAGCTCTCCGCTTATGGCGACTCCGTCGTTGTAGGAGGAGGGGACACGAAATACAGGGTGCACCTGCACACCAACGCTCCCGCCGAACTTTTCGAACGGCTCTCGACCAGAGGTTCGCTCGGGGCGCAGAAGGTGGACGACATGCGCAGACAGGTCGAGGCCGGAACACGGAGAATATCTCCCATCGCGCTGGTCACCGATTCATGCTGCGACCTGCCGCAGGAGCTGCTCGACAGGCATCAGATCCACATGCTTCCTCTCAAACTCTCCTGCGGAGGGAGCGACTATCTCGACAAGATCACAATATCTCCGGAGCGGGTCTACAAAATCCTCCGTGAAACAAAAAGCAGGATCAGCACGGCTCAGCCGGGCTTCGGAGATCTTGTGAAACGGTACTCCTTCCTGAACACCCACTACGAAAGCATCATCTCAATCCACCTTTCTGCGGCCCTGAGCGGCGCCTGGAGCGCGAGCCGGAAGGCGGCCGAGTCCGTGAACGGGGAGAAAATCCGGGTGATCGACAGCAAGACCATCTGCGCCGCCCAGGGACTTCTCGTGCTCAAGGCCGCGGAGGCGATCGCGGAGGGAAGGAGCGCTGAGGAGATCGTCAGGATCATTGAAAGGACCATTCCGAGGACGAGACTCTTTGCGAGCCTCCACACGCTGAAATATCTCGTCCGGGGAGGACGGGTCAGCCCCATGAAAGGCTTTGTCGCGAGCCTTCTGAACCTGGTCCCGATCATATCGGTGGATTCGGAGGGAAAGGCGTTCCATTCGGCGAAACCCGCCAGCGAGGCCGCTAACAGAAAAAAAATACTGGAGACGTTCGAATCACTCGTGGAGCGGAGCGGACTCTGGAAGTACGCCGTTGTCCACGCGGACGCGCCGGACAAGGCTGAAGAGCTGGCCTCGGATCTTGCGCGGATTTGCGGCGCCGATCCCGAATATCTCATGGAGATTTCACCGGTCATAGGCATCAACGCCGGCCCTGATTCAGTAGGATTCGCGATGATCCTCAACGACTGAAGCATTTCCGCGCCGGAACCCTTTACCATGCTTTTCGGCCTCCCCTCCGAGGGACGGCTATTTTGACGCAGAAAAAAGGAGTGACCAGGTTGAGACATTCCGCACGCATCTTCTGTATCGCGCTCCTCGTAACGTTCCTGGCGGGAAATACGGCTTTCGGTTCCGGATTCGCGCTGATCGATTTCAGTGCGAGATCCGCGGCTCTGGGCGGCGCCGTCGTCGGACGCGCCGACGATCCTTCGACGCTGGCGTTTAATCCCGCAGGGATGACGCAGATTCCCGGAACGGCCTTCATGACGAGCATGGCATTTCTGATGCCGGGAGGCTCGATCATGCAGAAGGCCACGGGGATATCGGTCGACCAGCGCGACCATACCTTTCTGGTTCCCAGCATCTACTATACGAGGCAGATGAACGAAAAACTCTGGTTCGGCCTCGGGATCATGACGAGGTTCGGGCTCGGCACGGACTTCCCGGCGGACTGGTTCGGCAGATACAACAGCTACCGTGCCATGCTCGAGTCCGTCTCGATCAACCCCAACGTCGCCTGGAAGGTGAACGACCGCCTCTCGCTCTCCGTAGGCCTTGAAGCGCTGTGGCTGGAGGCCGACCTGAGGAGAATGATCGACCTGACCGGAGGACGGGCGCCTTCGCCCGCGACGGACATGATGCTCAAGCTCCTTGGAGATGATATCGGCTACGGATGGAACCTCGGTCTCCACTACACGATGGACGAGACGACGCGAATCGGCCTTCACTACCGGAGCCCTGTCAGTCTCTCCGTTTCAGGAACCGCGACGGCGACCTCGCCACTCCTGGGCAGCGATTCCAGCAGCGCGTCCGTCGACCTGAAGCTTCCCGAGATGTTCATGTTCGGCATCAGCAAGCAGATGACGCCGAAGCTGAATGTGGAAGCCGGCGCCATATACACGGGGTGGAGCTCCTACAACAATCTCACCGTCAATTTTGCCAAACCGATCTTCGGCGTGCTTCCGACGCGTTCATCCAGCATGAAGAACTGGAGCAGCGTCTGGAGATACCAGATCGGATTCGAATATCACCAGAACTCCGAGTGGACATGGCGGGTGGGGTACGCCTACGACCAGGATCCGATGAACCCGGCGCACCTCGACTATCAGCTGCCCGGGAACGACCGTCAGCTTCTGTCCGTCGGCTTCGGATACACGAAGAACAACAGGACGTGGGACTTCTCCTATACCCGTCTTCTTGCAGGCGACCGGGATATTGCAGGGCGGCCGGCGGAGGGCGTGTTCGATTCGCGATCCCGCAACGTCGACGCCGACATCTTCATCATCAGCTACAGCCTGAGGTTCTGAGGAGAGCAAAAAAAAGAAACGGGGTTTCCGGCAAATGCCGGAAACCCCGTCCGGGTGCGTGCGCAATCAGTCTTTCCGCTGAAAGACGTAAAAGACGTATCCGTACCAGTCCGAATATCTGCGATAGAGGTCGATTTCATCCGCGATGGACTGGAGGACGCTCAACGCCTCCGGGTCCTCCGCGTATTTCCCCCGCAGGAGCTCGACCCGCTCTTCCAGCGGCGTGTAGTACGAGTCCCACCATGCTCTCTCCGGAAGCGGAAAGCATCCCAGGAGAGAATACCCCTGCTCCTGCCCTCCGGCGCAGTTGCTCTCCACGTTTCTCATGGCGGGGTACTCCCGGTTCCAGAAACTTCGGGCCTCGAGCGGAGGATTGTCCTGGAGCCAGGAAAGCTCGGTGACGGCGACGCAGCCTTTCGGCTTCAGGAAGGACTTCCATTTGGCGAGTCCCGTGTCGAACCCCATGATATAGACCGATCCTTCCGCCCATATCAGGTCGAACGAAGTCTCCGGAAAGGGGAGGTCGAACATCGAGCCGTTCACGGGAGTTATCCTCCCTGTAAAACCGGCTTCCCCGGCGCTCTGCCGAAGCTCTTCCAGGAACGGCTCGTAGTTGTCGAGGGCCGTTACGGGGCATCCGGTCAGACGGGCCAGGTCGATCGTCTGCATGCCGGGACCGCAGCCGATGTCCAGGATCCGCGCGTCGGGCGGCAGGGGAGGAATCATGTCCAGTGCCTTCGCGGTACTCTCCGTGTTTCCGGGGCCGCCTCTCGGAATGGTCATGTGCGCTTCGAAGAAGATATCCATTTCGAGCACCTCCTTCACGATGGTGTCTTCTCATTATACCCTTATTCTCTTCCTTTGCGCTGATTTCTCGGACTTTTCCGCGATATGCGGTCTCGCTTGCAAAAATCTTTCTCCCGTGATATATGAATATATGCGCATATATTCATATATCACGGGAGGTTGTTGTTTCGATGAATCCTGTTTCTTCTCTTCCAGAAAATGCGAGTATCCGCATGACTCCGGAGGAAGTCTCTTTCCGGATGCCCGACGAGGAGACGTTGTACGAGCTGGCCGATCTCTTCCGCGTCTTCGGGGACAGTACGCGCATCAAGATACTCTGTGCCCTCTCGGTGTCGGATCTGTGCGTCGCCGACATCGCGTCGCTTCTCTCGATGAACCAGTCGGCCATATCGCACCAGCTGCGGGTGTTGAAGCAGGCAAGGCTCGTGCGCGTCTCCAGAAAAGGGCGTTCCTCCGTCTACGCTCTCGACGACGATCATGTGCGGACCATCTTCGACCAGGGATTCCGCCACGTTCGCCATATCGCCCCTTCAAGCGAAGGAGGGGAACAGCGATGAGCGCGGGAAAGAATCGGGAAATCAGTCTTTCTCTGGAGGGCCTGAACTGTGCCCAGTGCTCCGCGAAGATCGAGGATTCCGTGAGCCGCCTTCCCGGTGTTTCGGCCGCCGGAATCGATCTTGTCGCGGGAAGGCTTCGCGTGGCCCTGGCGGGCGAAGGAGACGGCGACGAAACGCTCTCGAGCATCCGGAGCCTCGTGGCATCCATAGAACCCGGGGTTGTGGTCTCGGAGGAGAAACGCGGCCCGGCCGGGATCTCCCTTCCGTTTAAGGATATCGCACGGCTTGCCGCGGGGCTTGTCCTCTGGGGTGCGGCGGTCTTCGCTCCTCTTTCGGAGAGTGTGCGCCCGCTGCTTTTCGTCGCGGCCTACCTGACGGCGGGGATCAACGTCCTGCGGTCCGTCGCGGGAAACCTGCGGCAGGGGAGGATCTTCGACGAATTCTTTCTCATGACGCTGGCAACGGGAGGAGCATTCGCCATCGGCGAGTTCTCCGAGGCGGTCGCGGTGATGCTCTTCTACGAGACAGGAGAGCTGGTGCAGGGGATGGCCGTGGAGAAGTCGCGCCGGTCGATACTCTCCCTCATGGACATCCGTCCGGATTCGGCAACGCTCCTTGAAGACGGGACCGGACGCAGGGTGAGAGCGGAGGACGTTCGGGTCGGGCAGGCTGTCCTCGTGAAGCCCGGAGAACGGGTTCCCCTCGACGGAAGAATCGATGCGGGAACGTCCTCGCTCGACACGTCCTCCCTGACCGGGGAGTCCGTTCCGCGGGACGTGGCCGCAGGAGACGAGGTTCTGGCCGGAAGCGTCAATCTCGGAGGAACGCTCACGGTGACCGTGAGCAGGCCTTTCGGAGAATCCACCCTCTCGAAGGGGCTGCGCCTCATCGAGGAGGCGCGGGAGCGCAAGGCTCCGACGGAGCGGTTCATCACCGCCTTCGCCAAGCGATATACGCCCGCCGTCGTTCTTGCGGCGGCTCTTCTGGCGATCGTTCCTCCGCTTGCAGGAATGGGAGACTTCCGGGACTGGGGGTACCGCGCGCTCGTCTTCCTCGTGGTCTCCTGTCCGTGCGCGCTCGTTATCTCGGTCCCGCTGGCGCTCTTCGGCGGCATCGGCGCCGCCTCCCGCCGGGGAGTGCTGGTGAAGGGGGGCAACGTCCTCGAGGTGCTTGCGCGCGTTCGGGCCGTTCTCTTCGACAAGACGGGCACCCTCACGAAAGGCGTCTTCCGCGTCACCGGGATCTACCCGGCCGGAACGTTCGGGCGCGACGAACTGCTCGCTCTCGCCGGCTCCGCGGAGCGGGGGTCGAATCACCCGATAGCGCGGGCCATTACAACCGCGGCCGGGGAACTTCCGGATGCGCCGGAAGCAATCGAAGAAATTCCGGGGCTCGGAGTCCGGCTCGTCCGCTCCGGTACCGAGATTCTTGCGGGAAACGCCCGCCTGCTCCGGAACGCGGGCATCGAGACGGACGGGGAGGCGGAGAATTCACCCGGCGCGGTGGTGCACGTTTCCGAGGGCGGAAGGTACGCCGGATACCTTGTGGTTGAGGATACGGTGCGGGAACAGGCTAAAACTGCGGTGGAACGCCTGCGCAGGCTCGGCGTGACGACGGTCGGCATGCTCTCGGGAGACCGTCCGGAGAACGCCGCCCGCATCGCTCGGAACCTCGGCCTCGACGTGTGGGAGGGAGGGCTGCTTCCCTCCGATAAACTGGAGCGCTTTCAGCGCATCAGGGAACGTGTGGGCGGTGTCACGCTCTTCGTCGGCGACGGCATGAACGACGCGCCGCTGCTCGCGGCGGCGGACGCCGGAATGGCCATGGGAGGACTCGGCGCCGACGCCGCCATCGAGGCCGCTGACGGCGTCATTCTGAACGACGACCCTCTCGGCGTCGCGGACGGTATCCTGATCGCCAGAAAGACGCGCTCGATCGTCTGGCAGAACATCGCCTTCGCCCTGGGGGTCAAAGGAATCGTGTTGGTTATGGGGGCCTTCGGCATGGCCTCGATGTGGGAGGCCGTTTTCGCCGATGTCGGCGTCGCGCTGCTGGCCACGCTCAACGCGGCGCGCGTGCTGAGATCCGGGGAGAGGATGAAGCTGGAATCAGGGCTGAGATAATGTTTGAAGATATAGATCTTCCCTGATCAAAGGCAATTTGTATACAAGAGGAGGAGGGGCATCCTGCTTCAAGGATGCCCCTCCTCTTTGCCGATCTCGTGTGTTGGTTCTCTTCAGCGCTGATCTGATTCTACGGGCAGTTTGCCCGTATTGAATAAGACCATGCGGTACCCGGATGAGGACCGTAGACGATAATCAGAACACTGTTCGAGGCGCCCTTTGTGAACGCGTTGTTCTTTTCCCCAACTCCCGGTCCTGAAAGTCCCCCGGGGAACATCTGGGGGTTATTGGTAATGTAGGACTGCACCCCGCGCCAGCCGCTGTCGTAGACAGTGTTGCCGACCGGATACTGGATAATGTACCTGTCAGGCACGCTCTGTGCGTCATACTTAAAATCGAAGGTTGTGCCCGCAGGGAGTGTACTTATATCCCAGGTGTCTTTCGTTCCAAGGTGTCCCCCGTCCTTAACTTGTTTCCACGTGTTGCATTCATTGAGGGTCTGCGTCCGCGTTTCTGTCTGATGTTCGGGCGGCATACCGGGTATGCTCTGTTCCGCCGCGGCGACGGTCTTCGTGACGGAAAGGTCGTAGTTCCCCGGAGGCGGAAGAACTTCCACGACGGTCGTGCTCGTGTTGTTGCCAGGGTTCGTTTCCTTGTTCGGATCGTCGGGGCCTTCGATGGTGGCGGTGTTCAGGATCTGCTGCCCCATCGTGCCCGTCACCGTAACGCTGTAGGTCCAGGTCCACGTCTCTCCCACTTCGAGAATATTGTCCTGGTTGCCTCCCGTCTTGACCGCGTCGTTGTTGTTCAGCACCTTCCCGTTGTCCTTGATCACCGGGTTCGCGACCGGAACGCCGGAGAGATTCCGGGCGGTGACGGTGTAGGTCAGCTTTGTGGGAACTCCCGCGGTTATTGTTTTCGCTGCCGGAGCGGCTCCTGCCGCCGGCGGACTCGGCAGCACGGGGGGTGCGCCGGTTCCCGACGTCATCAGCAGCCGGTCAAGAAGAGTTTGTTGCTCCGGGGTCATCCTGTCCCGAAGACTTTGCTGCTGCTGCGGCGTCAGGGAGTTGTACCGGTCGAGATAATCCCGTATCTGCTCCGGAGTGCCGAGCACCTGCTGCGCCGTCGCGGACGGAACCGTCGCGGCAAGAAAAAACAGAACCAGCAGCGCAAACCCCATCTTCAATAGCGCCCCGCGTCTCAATGAACGCTGTCTCATACCATTTCCTCCTTCCCATTTTTTCTTCCCGTTCGCTTAGAAATACGAAACAGTGCGCTTGTTTCAGTGTCGCAAATGTGATTTTCACAGAGAGTATGCATACAAATTGTATTTTCTTTACAGAATATAATATCAAGATTTACGATGAGTGTCAAGGCAATACCTCGGAGAAGTTTTAAAATTCCCTTCATTCCAGCCTCGCTCGAATACCTCGGAAAAGGAGTATCGGGAACTTATGGACGGCATCGAAGGTATGTTGTACTCTTGGAATTAGGCAACACGCCAAAAAGCCGAATCAGGAGACTTCGAGAAAAAGGGGGAAGTGTCGTGCTGCGTTGCTTGAGAAAAACAACGGAAGTAATTAGAATTACCTGGAATTCAACGACAGGAGAAGAAGGCGCTGCGTCTCGTCGAGGCAAATGGCAGGATAAGGAGAGCGTCGGAAAGAGAAAAGAGAGGAGGTTCCTCTTCTCGGCAGTTGCGCTCGTTCTTCTTCTCGGTGTACGTTTTCCCGCATGGGGGCTCGCCGGAATCGAAACCGTTCCGCAATCGCCGCTCTTCCATGCGGCGTCCCTTCCCGACGAACCTCTGATCTCGGCGGAGCGTCACGCGGAGCTGTACCGCCGGATGAAAGAGCAGTTCTACTCTCCCTGGCGCCAGGACGCCCCGCGCCAGGCCTCCGAGACGCTTCAATGGGTCTTCGACCGGTACGGCAAGGGCGGGATCTACGGCGAAAACCTTCAGCCGCGCCCCGCTTCGTGGGTCGATGAGCAGCGCGGGCAGGCGCGCCTCGACGCCGTCGGCGAGCTGAACGCCCGATGCGTCAGCGTCCGGCCGACATCGTTGCGCCTGATGCCGACGGAAACGCCGGTCTTTCTCTCCCCGGATCTGCCGGGCGAGGGGTATCCTTTCGACTACCTCCAGAACAGCCTCGTCCACCCGGGAGAGCCGCTCTTCGCCTCGCATCTTTCGCTCGACGGACTGTGGGCGTGGTGCGACACGTCCTACGCCTCGGGGTGGGTTTCGATTTCCGATCTCGCCTTCGTCGACGAGGCGGACATCCAGCGTTGGCGTTCGATGCCGCTGGCCGCGATTACCCGCGAACATGCGATCCTCCGCGACGGAACGACCTCGTTGTTTCGCGCGAAGATAGGGACGCTCTTGCCGCTGGCACGCCGGGGCATCGCGGTTCACACGCTGATCGCGCCTGCAAGGGGTGGTGACGGGCGCCTGTCGGAACGCCTCGTCCGCGTCGCCGCCGACGAGGCGTCCCCGATGCCGCTTTCACCGACGCCGTGGACTCTCGCTGCGATCGCCGAGGAATGCCTCGGTGAACTCTACGGCTGGGGCGGCTTCCTTGGCAACAGGGACTGCAGCGCGATGACCAGGGACATTCTTCTTCCATTCGGCATCTGGCTCCCCCGCAACTCGCGCTTTCAGGGGGAGACGGGAAAGGTCGTTCCCCTGGATGGACTTTCCGGCGAGGAGAAAAAGGAGCTGATCCGGAGCGGCGGAGTTCCGTTCCTGACCCTGATCGGCATGCCGGGACACGTCATGCTCTACGTCGGAACGCGCCGGGGTGAGCCGGTCGTCCTCCACAACCTCTGGGGAATTCGGACGGAGCGGAAGGGAAAAGAGGGACGCTTCGTCGTCGGAGAAAGCGTTCTCACCACACTCGACCTCGGCTCGGATCTTCCCGATCACGCTCCGGGAAGGCTTCTGATCGACCGTATCCACCGGATGGCCCTTCCCGCGGATGAAGGTGTACAATAGGATAAAGTGAAAACCTTACGCTTTCAGGCTGTTCCCGAAAGGGAACGAGGAAGATTTTCAGGACGGCATCGTTTTGCGCGATGGAAAAGGAGGTATGAACAATGAAAAAGAAGAGCGTTCTTCTCTCTTTCCTCTTTCTCTTCGGGGTCTTTTGCGCCGCTTCCCCCGCAGGGGGAGAAGCGATATCGAGCACGGGGGCCGACCAGACCGGAGTGGAAATCACCGTCTACAACAACGACCTCGCTCTGGTGAAGGACGTCAGAGGCATCCGGCTCGACGAGGGCGAGGGTGAGCTCCGGTTCATGGACGTCGCCGCCAGGATCCGCCCGGAGACGGTCCACGTGAAATCTCTGAACGCGCCGCGGAGCTTGGCGGTGCTGGAGCAGAACTACGAGTTCGACCTCATCAGTCCGGAAAAGCTGCTCGAAAAATTCGTCGGGCGGAAGATCAAAATCGAGGTATGGAACGACTTCGCGGAAAAGAAGGAGACCGTCGAAGCCACGCTCCTGAGCACCAACAGCGGCCTGGTCTTCGAGATCGACGGAGCGATCTACCTGAATTATCCGGGATTGAAGATCGTCCCCTCCATACCGGACAATCTCTTCCCGCGCCCCACCCTGGCATGGCTCTATTCCAACACGGCTAAGGAGAAGCATGAGATCGAAGTCTCTTACCTGACCCGGGGGATTGCCTGGAGGGCCGACTACATCTTCGTCCTCGACGAAGCGGACCGTTTCGCCGACCTCACCGGGTGGGTCACGCTGGACAATCGGAGCGGCGCAGAATACCGGAACGCGAGGCTCAAGCTCATCGCGGGAGAAGTCCGGACGGTCGAGGAGCCTCCGCGTCCCATGTTCAGAGGCGCTGACCTCGCTATGCCGAGCGCGGCCCCGGCTCCCTTCCAGGAAGAGGCTTTCTTCGAATACCATATCTACAGCCTCGACAGAAGGACGACGATAGGCAACAACCAGACCAAGCAGATCAGCCTTCTTGAAGCTTTCGGTTCGGAGATTCAAAAAGAGTTCATCGTAAAGGGAAGCAGGGGGTACTTCACCTCGCGCCACCAGGGAAGGGCGATCAAGCAGAAGGTGGACGTCGTCATCTCATTCCGGAACTCCGAGGAGAACAATCTCGGAATGCCTCTCCCCAAGGGAATCATCCGCCTTTACAAGAAGGACTCCGCAGGCAGTCTCCAGTTCATCGGGGAGGACAGAATCGACCACACGCCCCGCAACGAAGAGGTCCGCATGACGGTGGGGGAGGCTTTCGACCTCGTCGCCGAACGCCGGCAGACCGAATACAAGCGTCTGGCGGACAACCTGCACGAGACGTCATGGGAGCTTGTCGTCAGAAACCGGAAAAAGGACGAATCCGTCGTGGTCTCATTCCTCGAACCGGTTTGGGGGGACTGGAAGGTCGTCGACTCAAGCCATCCGTACAAACAAACCGATGCCTTCACCCTTCGATTCGACGTTCCGGCGGGGCCCGACGAAGAGACGACAGTGCGGTTCAGGGTGAGAATCAGGAGCTGAGCCCTTCCGGGAAATTCCCGGCTGTACTGAAACGAAAAGGCGGAACATCGCTCGTCCCTTCGTGAGCGCTGTTCCGCCTTTTTTTATGCGTTCCGGTTCGTGCCGCTCAGTTCGCCCGCTCGACCAGCCCGGCTTCGATGAGCAGATTGATGCTCTGCTGGATGTAGAGGAACTGGAAGAGGAAGGCGAAGACCTCCGATCGTGCCACGATGTTGGCCGCCAGAGGGCTCTTGTCCATCCGCGCCGCATATTCGCGCAGAATTCTCCGCAGGGTGAATGTGAGAACCGTCGAGAGGATGAAATATGCGAGCACGATGTAGCTTATGGCGGTGTCTATTGCCTGCTGCGGGACCGTCGGGCCGATGAGCGAATCCGCGTTCAGGACGCCCGCCAGAGCGAGTCCGGCGCATGCGAAGAGGCCCGGGAGAACAGGATTGAGGCGGGTCTTCTCCGACATCGAGTTGAAGACACCCTGCCGCAGAAAGAGCCAGGCGACAGGGTAGATAAAAAACGTCAGCAGCGAAAAGAAGATCATGATGATAGGGCTGACCTTCTTGAGACTCGCTTTGGGAGCGGCGGAGCGATGATCTTCCCTGGACGCGCTCCATGTTCCTTCGACGGGCCGGGTCGGGACGGAACCCGGCGTTCCGGCCTCGAGGCGCTTTTTCACAGCGACTCCGCAGTATTCGCAAAACGCCGCGTCCTCCTGGATTACGGCGCCGCATCCCGGACAGTTCATCATCGTTCATCGCTCCCTTGAAAAGAATCAAAACACGTTCAATGCCATCGGAAAACCTCCGTATCATATCACACCCCCGGATACGCGGATGAAATCTCTCTCCTGAAACCTTCCGTCAAATCGGTCGCGCTGTGTGAATTCTCACTGTGTTAATTCTCCTGTTGACAAATTAGACCGCATGGTCTAACCTTTCAGTCTGTAAATGTTCGGCAGTTTGTAAGGAGGTGCGCTGTGCGTTCCAGAAAATTGGATGAAGAAAAAAGAAGGAGTCTCATCGACGCCGCCATTGAGGAGATTGCAGTCAACGGAATCGAAGGAGCCTCGTACAACCGGATCATTGAACGCTCCGGACTCAGCAAAGGCGTTGTCTATTACTATTTCGAGAACAAGGAGAGTCTGTACCGGACAGTGCTCCAAGAGGTCGAGTTTCAGTTCCTGTCAGCAGTCGGAACGCTGAAGATCCCGGACGACAAGGACGCCTTCTGGGAAGTCTGCAACAGGCATTACGAAAAGGCTTTGCGTTTCGCCGTCTCCAATCTGAAGATTGTCAGCGTTGCACGGAACTTTATCGACCCCGCGAACGGCCTTTCCCCCTGTTGCGACAACGGGCCGATCTTCGAATCGTTTCAGCGGGCCGAGCGCTGGATGACCTGTGTGCTTCGCAAAGGACAGGAGCTAGGAGCGCTGCGGGACGACATGCCTGCCGATCTCCTGCGGAATGTGGTGCAGGCCGTCGGATACACGATGGACTCGTGGCTGTTCGATATGATAAAAGAAAATCCGGAGTCGGTGGATCTGGATGGTTTCGTGGAGTTCGCGCTGGATATGTTCAAAAGGATCTTGTCGCCTATAAGCATACGACCGACGAACGCCGGAGAAGAAAGCGGGAAACCGGGGCGATCGCTTCGCGCGCATGAATTTGCTGTTAAAGGGTTGGGAGAAAACAGATGATGAAGAAGTTCTTTTCGAGAATGAGCATTCTTTTTTGGGTGGTGCTTCTCTGTGCCGGAGGGGTCGTGATGGTCTTGCGCGTTCAGGCCAGGATCGAGGAGGCGGCGGCGAATGCGGCGGCCATGGAACAGCAGGAGGAAGTTCCGATCCCGGTGGATGTGGAAAAGCTGACCCGGCGCGACTGGGAGGTTTGGCGGAGCTACTACGGACAGGCGAAAGCCGGTCGCAGCCAGACCGTCACCTCCTACGTCAAGGAGATCGTCCGGGAGGTTCACGTCCGCATCGGCGACAAGGTGAAGGCCGGGCAAGTGCTCCTGACCCTCTCCTCCCAGGACTACCGAGCTTCCGAGGCGGCGGTTCGCTCAAGCTACGATGATGCCGTTCGTGAGCACCAGCGGCTTGCTGAACTGCACCGTTCCGGCGGCGTTTCCAAGGCGCAGGTCGAGCAGGCGTTCTCGAGAATGAAGAGCGAGGAGGCGAGGCTCCAGGCGTCCCGTTCCACTCTTTCGAGGACCCAGATCCGGGCGAGCATCGACGGCATCGTCGCCTCCCGCATGATCGAGCCGGGGGAGGTGGCCGCCGACAACAAGCCTCTTCTCACCATCATCGACCTGAAGGACCTGGAGGCCGAAATCATGGTCTCCCGGCGCGACATCATGAATATCCGGACCGAGACTCCGGTCGAGGTGATCAGCGACAGGCAGCGCTCGCAAGGTACCATCCGGAGGATCAGCCCGGAGGCGGCTCCGGGTTCGGGGCTCTATACTGTAGTTGTCGGCCTGAACGCCCTCGATGTCCTTCCCGGAACCCATGTCGAGGCGAAATTCCTTGTCGAGCGCCAGGAGAATCTGCTGATCGTTCCCTCCGACATCGTCCAGCGGAGAGGTGAGAACGCCTATGTTTATGTTGTGGAGGGCGACCGGGCGAAGCTGCGGGAAATCGTTCCCGGAGAGGGGCAGAACGGCTTCCTTTCGGTCATCGAAGGGCTCGGCGAGGGAGACCTCCTGGTGGTCAGAGGGCATAACCTTCTCTACGAGGATGCGCTGGTCCGGATAGCGAATGCCGGGACTCCGGCGTCGAACACGGCGGATAATCGATAATCATGCGCGGCCTTGTACGTTTCTGCATAAAGCGCCCGGTCTTCACCTGGGCGATGGTCCTTGTCCTTGTGATTCTCGGAGTGAGCAGCTACAACAGGCTTGCCGTCGCGCTGCTCCCCAAGGTGGATATCCCGATCGTCCTGGTGAGGACGGTCTACCGGGGGGCGAGCCCCAACGAGATCGAACAGCTCGTCAGCAAGCCGATCGAAGATGCCATCGCCGACCTCGAGGGACTTGACAAGATAACGAGCTATTCCGCGGAGAGTATGTCCTTCCTGGTTCTCGAAATGGAAGTGAACGTGGATGTCGACCAGGCCCTGGTCGATATCTCGAACAAGGTGAAGGCGGCGCGGAACAAGCTGCCCTCCGATATCGACGAGCCGGTTTTCAGCAAGGTCGACATCAATGCGATGCCCTTCCTCATCGCGTCGTTCGTAAGCAATCTCCCCGAAAAAGACGCGAGGAAGATCATCGAGGACAATGTCGTCCCCATTCTCTCGCGGGTCGACGGCGTCGGGCAGATCGACGTCACGGGAGGCCGGATCCGGCAGATACGAATTCTGCTCGATCCCGTCGCGCTGAGCAACTACAGGGTGAGCATCCAGACGCTCGCCGCCGTCGTGGCGGCGAACAACGTCACCAACCCTTCGGGGTACATTACCCAGACGAAGGACGAGACGTGGCTTCGGCTGGTCGGCGAGTTCAACAGGGTGGACGAACTCGAGAACATCATGATTCCCACACCGTCCGGCAATCCGGTCAGGCTCCGCGACCTCGGAAGGGTGGAGGACAGCGAGGAGGATGTCCGCTCGATTGCGCGCGTAAACGGGCAGTCCGTGGTGCAGCTCCGCATCAGCCCCCGCCCGAACTCCGACGTGGTGCGGGCGGGCAGGCTTCTGAGGGCCGAGCTGGACAAGCTGATGAAGACCATGCCCGATTTCAGGGCGGAGATTCCCTACGACGATTCTCTCTTCGTGGAATCGTCGGTGACGAACGTCCTGCGGGACATGGGGTTCGGTATTCTGCTGACCGCAGTGGTGCTCTACCTCTTCCTGAAGCGATTCTCGGCGACATTCATTGTCGCCCTGGCGATGCCGGTGGCGCTCTTCGCCACTTTCACGCCGATGGCGCTCCACGGCTATTCGATGAACATCATGAGCTCGCTCGGCCTGGCCATATCGATGGGAGTGCTCGTCAACAACGCCATCCTGATCATCGAGAATATCTTCCGGTACCGCGACATGGGCTACTCTCCGGAGGAGGCGGCGGAAAAAGGGACCGTGGAGATCTCGCTCTCGGTGCTCGCGGGAACCGCGACGAACCTCGGCGTGTTCCTGCCGGTCGCCATCATGACCGGCATCGCGGGGCAGTTTCTCGTGCAGTACGCGATGACGATCGTTTACGCAACGCTCTTCTCGCTGTGGGTCTCTCTGACGCTCACTCCGTCCATGGCGGCGCGCTTCAAGGCCGATGCGGGAATTCCAAGATTAGGGCGCATACTCTGCGGATGGTGGGATTGGATCTACTCCGGCTTCGAGACGCTCTTCCTCTTCTTTCTGCGGAGGGCGATCAGGCATCCGGTGATCACGATCCTCGTCTTCGTCGCCCTTCTGGCCGGCGTCTTCAAAGCGGGAGGACTCATCGGCGCCGAATTCATGCCGCGTACCGACAGCGGGGCCATGACCATCGAGATGACGCTTCCGAGCAATACCCCCGTATGGGTGACCGAGGCGCGGGCGAAAGAGATCGAAGACCATATGAAAGAGACGCTTCCGGCGTTGCGCTACGTGGTCTCGACCGTTGGCGCCTCGGGCCGCAACCAGGGAACGCACAAGGCGACGGTCGAGGCGTATTTCAGGAATGATGTCGAGCGCCCCTCAACGATGGAGATGGCCGACCGGCTGCGCCCGTTCGTGAACGCGATGCCCGGTGTCGATGCGACCGTAAGCGGTTTCCGTAAAGGTATGGGAGGAGGAAAGCCCATCCAGATCATCGTGCGGGGAGAGGAGCTGGAAACCCTCTACGGCATCGCCGAGGGAATCCGCAACAGGATACGGCACGTTCCCGGCATTGTCGACGCAGGTATCGACGTCGAGATGGGAAAGCCCGAGATGCAGATCCTTCCCGTGCGCTGGCGGCTCTCCCAGTTCGGCATCAACATGACGACCCTGTCCCACATCGTCTACGGCTACCTCGTGGGAATGGACGCGGGAAAGTTCCGCCAGGACGGCTTCGAATACGACATCAAGGCCCGCATCAACCCGGAGTACGCGAAGGACGTCTTCAAGGTTCCCGATCTTCCCATCACGACGGAGTACGGACTCGTCCCTCTGAAGGAGTTCGCCGAAGTGCAGTGGCGCGACGGTCCTACCGAGATTGTCAGGCGCGACCGCCGCAAGGCTGTGACGGTGGAGGCCGATGCCCGCTATATCACGGTCGGCGAGGCCACTGAGAACGCGCGGCGGGCCATCGAGGGCATCGAGCTGCCTCCGGGATACGAAATCGACTTCGGCGGCGACGCCGAAATGATGGCGGAGAACTTCGCCGAGCTCGGCCAGGCGTTGATGCTCGCCATCGCGCTGACCTTCATCATTGTCGCGGCCATCCTGGAGTCGTGGTTCTTCGCCTTCGTCATCACGCTCTCCGTACCGCTGGCTGCGCTCGGCGTCATCCCGTCGATGCTGATGTCGGGAACGTCGATCTCGCTCTTCGCCCTGATCGGCCTGATCATGCTCGTCGGCCTTGTGGTCAACAACGCCATCGTGGTCATCGACTATGCGGAACTCCGGCGTCGCGAAGAAGGAGAGCCCGGAAGGGTCGCCATCGAGAAGGCGTGCGCGATACGTCTTCGGACGCTCTTCATGGCCATCTCCACGGCGGTGATCTCGATGGTGCCGCTCGCCGTCGGAACGGGAGACGGCGGTTCGTTCCGCCAGCCGATCGCCTTCGTCGCCATCGGCGGCCTGATCGCCGGAGGTATTATCGCGCTGCTGGTCATCCCGGCGGTCTACACGATCTACTGGGGAATCAGGGAGAGAAGGGCGGCCCGAAGAGAACCCGTAAGGCAGCCGGAGCACTGACTGATCCGCCTGTAAAAGCGACGCGGCCCAGGATCAGACCGGGGCCGCGTCGCTTTCCATGTTCGAACCCGCCTTCTTCGCTCCCTCGATGCTGATCAGGGCCCATCCGGGGGGGGGGGAGAATGACGATACGGAATCTATCCCACCGCTTTTTCGACCTCGTCGAGCCTCTTGTTCAGCCAGTCCAGGATGACCTTCACCGTCTCCATGGAGCCTTCCTGGTAGCGGCGCAGCCAGAAGGAGTAGAGCCACGCCTCCATGGAAGAGTCGGCCTCCGAGTAGTACAGGGACTCGTCCTTGAACTCCACGTCGATTGCCATCGTGTACTCTTTTTTCGTGTTGACCTTCGGAAATCCCGCAAGATGGAATGTCTTTCCGCGGTTCAGAGAGGGACCGTACGCATCCCCCGTCTCGAGGATCAGGTCGAACTTCTCCTGCCAGTCCGCCTTCGACTTCACTGCCTTGTAGTAGACGGGAAGCTCCCGGATAAGGGGCTCCAGTTCGAGAGGCAGGATGATCTGGAACACGACGTAGTCGGCGAGGTCGAAGGGTGCTCCCCCCGTGTTCAGCGAGCCGCTCGATGCGGCGGTCATCATGATCCGCATGACTTCGTACCCTTTGAGGATAAACAGGTTTTCCTCGGGGTACTCGAGCTGCCTGAAGATACGGGCCAGCCGGATTTTCGCCCGCAAAAGCCCCATGAACTTCCCGTCCTTGGTCGAGACGGGCCCCTCGTAGCTCGAGACCTTCATGTTGGAGTCGCTCAGGTCCATATACTCCGCGTTTTCGATGGCGGAAAAGACAGCGTCCATTATGGAATGCCGATCCTCCTGGGCTTCAACACTTCCCGCCGTCCAGTGAACGAATCCGAACACCGCAACCGCACACACACAAAGAACCAGTATTTTCCTTGCCATTTCCGCACCGACCTTTCCATGTCATATACAGTCTTTTTGAACTGCCGCGATAAGTCTATCACAAATCGCCGGAGCGAAAGGGGTTGGGCGCAAAAATCGAAAGCATCGCCCGCTAGTTCAGCGGGCACCGGTGACGCCCCCTCTGCCTGCGGATTTAGGCGGTATTTCGAGGATTGACAGGACGCTTTCGTTTGTAGTACGTTGCTTTTGCCGTGAGAGCACGGAATTCGACGGACCGTAACCGGGCGCAGGTTCCGAGGGGTGGGAAATCCGAAAGGATATCCGGGGTACGGAAGGCTGTCTTGAGCCGGAAAGGAGCGTGTCATGAGGATCGTATTGAAAGGAGCTGCAATGTGCGTGCTGGTTTCAACTCTCTTGTTCTGCCCGCCGTCCTTCGCGGGAGACTATTCGGATAAGGATATACTCGTCATGGACAATACCGCCTTCGCGGTCGAGCTGTTCCGCAGCCTCTCAACGTCGGAGGGGAATCTCTTCTTTTCGCCGCACAGCATCTCGACAGCGCTTGCCATGACCTATGCGGGCGCGCGCGGGAACACCGAGGGAGAAATGATGCAGGCGCTCTGTTTCTCGCTGCGGCAGGATGAGCTTCATCCCGCCTTCGCCGAGCTTGAGTCGGAACTTGGACGAATACAGAGTGTGGGCGAAGTCGAGCTGCGCGTCGCGAACTCCCTTTGGCCGCACAGGGAGTATCCGTTTCTCGAGGAATTTCTCTCTCTCGCCGAACGGCAATACGGTGTTTCAATCACCCCGGTCGACTACGCGGACAGCGAATCCGCACGGGAGACGATCAACGGATGGGTGGAGCAAAAGACGCAGGACAGAATACAGGAGCTCATCCCCCGCGGTATCCTCGATGCCCTGACCCGGCTGGTGCTTGTGAATGCCATCTATTTCAAGGGGAATTGGAAGAGCGCATTCCAGCCGGAAAAGACGGAGGAAGCTCCGTTTTACACGGCTCCCGGCAAGACCGTCCAGGTTTCCCTTATGACGCAGCTGCAGAAGTTCGGATATGCGGAGGACGACGAACTCCAAATCCTGGAGCTTCCGTACGCAGGCGAGGATGTCTCGATGCTGGTGCTTCTCCCGGGAGAAAAGGACGGGCTCGAACGTCTCGAACGAGATCTGACCCTTCTGAATCTCGGACGCTGGCGAAACCGCCTCCACCAGAGGCAGGTGCTCGTTCATCTGCCCCGGTTCAGCATGACATCGATGTTTCGGCTGGATGAAACACTCAAATCCATGGGCATGATCGACGCCTTCGACGAGGAGCGCGCGGATTTCTCCGGTATGGACGGAAAGGCACTGCTGTATCTCACCGCCGTGCTTCACAAGGCTTTCGTCGATGTCAACGAGGAGGGGACCGAAGCCGCAGCCGCGACCGGCGCGGTGATCGGACTCAAAATGAGCAGTCCGTTGTCGCCGCCGCCTCCCCCTGTCTTCCGTGCGGATCGTCCGTTCCTCTTTCTGATACAGCATAACGCGACGAACAGCATTCTTTTTTGGGGCAGGGTGACGGATCCCTCGGACAAGGGCGGAAAGGAGTGAGAATTTGTTCCGAACAGCCGGAGCAAGGCCTCTGGAACGCTGCGGATAAGATGACATCGCCCTCCGTCATGGTTGAATTCTTTCGGCCTGCGGATTCGGATATGAAAAGCCCGGTTGACCCCGGCATTGTTAAGTTCTAAAATAAACAAAATTAACACAAAACCGGGGAGGGGATCGTATGGGAAAGTATGCTGTTCGCGAATCCAAGTCAAAGTTCTACTTCAACCTGAAGGCCGACAACGGTGAGATCATCCTGACCTCCGAGGGATACAACCGGGAGGACAGCTGCCTTCAGGGCGTAGAAAGCGTCCGTACCAACGCCCCTGTTGCATCGCTCGAAGACCAGACTGCCGAAGGTTTCAAGAAAGAGACGAATCCGAAATTCGAAGTGTACACCGACAAGGCTGGAGAATTCCGCTTCCGGCTGAAGGCCAGGAACGGTCAGATCATCGGCGTTTCCGAAGGATACAAAGCCAAGGCGAGCGCCCTCAAGGGAATCGAGAGCGTCCGCAAGAACTCCGTCTCCGAAGTGATGAAGGTCGCCGACAACGCCGTGAAGGAGGAGAAAGCCGAGAAACCCGCAAAAGCTGAGAAACCCGCAAAAGCTGAGAAACCCGCAAAGGCTGAGCAGCCCGTAAAGGCTGAAAAAACTGAGAAACCGGCGAAGGCGGAGACGGCGGGAAAAGCCGCAAAGGCCGCAAAGGCCGCAAAGACCCCGGCGAAGTCCAAGAAGGCGTAATATCTTTGCTGTGACGAAGGAAGAGATCGCGGCCTGTTTTGCCGCATCGCGGTGTTTTTTCCCGACAGTCCCCTTGCTTCTCTTCTGTTTTGAGGAAAGATGGGGAGCGGTTTCTTTTACGCTCCCTTTTATGTTTTATAGTTCTGCCTGACAGTATCCCTCCGTTTTCCCTTCCCCCTGAGGAGGTGCCGGTTTTGTGGTTGGTCGGATAGTCGCAAAACGGTTTGTGACTCGTAAACGCCAATATATTAGTCACAAGATGGTTTGTGCGTACTGGACGAGTCGCAAGATTTCAGAACTTTTTTTTCGGCCGGCCGACGAAGAGCGAACGCTTCCACACGGCGAAAAAACGCCGGGATAGTTGGTTCCGAGGCAAAAGCGGAAAACCGGAACACCGGAACACACAAAACAATATAGGAGCGAGGGCGCATACTCCCCGGAATGTCGTCGCGCATCCTCTCCGAGGAGGACTCGCACCCCGGAGGTGGAGCCGACAGAGCAGTGCCGGCTACGGCACGACGCGCATCGAGCAATAGACTGCCTCGACACGTCCCTCGTCGTCGAGCATTGGGTCGAGCGCGTACTTTATAGGCTTCTCGCCTTTGAAAGTAGGCAGCACGAGCATGCCGTGCCTCGATTTTCCCGCAGCAGCATTCGGGACAGGTCCTGCGGATGCGTTCGGGTCGGCCTCCGCCGTCAGCAGCTCGTCCAGATGCTTGTTGAATCCCGCGACGCGCTCCTCCGGGAGCCCCAGCGAACTCCACGAACGACCGGTCATCTCGTCCTGACCGCGCTGAAAGAGCTCCGCCCCCTTCCTGCCGGCGAATCGAATGCGCCCCTCCCGGTCGAATACGAAAATGCAGTCGGAGGCGTGTTCCAGAATCCCGCCGAGAAGCCGCGCCTGCAACGCGTGGTGGAAGGCGAGGATCCTGAATTCGCTTTCAAGGCGTTCGCTCTCCGTGATATCGTGTACTATGGAATAGAGCAACGTCGTGCCCCGGTGCGGCATCGGAGAGCAGTAGACCTCCACAGTCCGCACTTCGCCGTTCTTCAGCCGATGATGAAAGACGAAGCGATCCTTCCGATGGGCGAGAGTATTCTCCATTTCACGCCGGCGATCTTCGGGAGAAAGCAGGTTGATATCGGTATTCTTCAGAGCAAGCATCTCCTCCCTGGAATAGCCGTAGAACGCGAGGGCCGCGTCGTTGCAGTCCACGACGGCCCCGGTTTCGGGGTCGATCAGCAGCTTCACGACGTTTGTTTGTTGGAATGCCGCAGTATAACGCAACTCGCTCTCCCGCAGCTTGTCCTCCATCCGGCGCTGTTCGGAGACGTCGCGCCCCAACAGCAGAACGCCTTCCGTGCCGATATCCTCGAAGCGCCACGGATCGACCGTCCACTCGACAATCAGGCGTTCGCCTCCGGCGCCGTTCACGAAGGTCTCGATCGGCTTTTTCGTGCCGCCATGCTGCGAGGCCGCATTTGCTTTCTCGCGGACGGAGGCGCGATAGTTCGCGTCCGGGAAACAGCTCTCCCAGAAGTCGATCCGTCCCGAAAGCGCTTCTTCGGAGGGAATTCCCGAGAGACGTTCCGCCTCCGGGTTCCAGAAGACGATCCCCCCGCGTTCGTCAAGCAAAACGATCCAGACGTTCACTCTGCCGAGGACGTTTTCCACGAATCTGGCGTTCTCGCGACGCTCCTTCTCGGCGGCCGCCCGCTCCGAAGCGTCCGAAAAGACGGCGCAGAATCGGTCGTGCCCGAGGGGGAAGGCGAGCAGATCGAAGACCCTTCCGTGCTTTCGAAGAAAGACCGCGCGCGAATCGGGCCGCCCTTCGGCGAGAACATGCGCGAAGAAACCGAGCAGGGGCGACTCTTCGTGAGAATACGGAGAGGAGTCGCCGGGCTTCGAGAAGAATTCGCTCCCCGTGCTTCCGCTTCCGGGCTCGCTCCCGAAAAGAGCATTGAACGCCGGGTTCGTGCTTTCGAATGTGTACTCCTTCAGATGCCCTCTCTCGTCGAAGCGCATGCGGCCTACCATCACACCGCGCGACGTCGAGTGAAAGACGGCTTCGGCGGAACTCTGCGGAGGAGCGGTCATATCGGGCTCGATGCCCCGTTTTTCGGCTTCTCTCGCGATCCTTTCCAGCTTTTCACGCAAATCGTCAACCCGCCCGTTCATCTTCAAATCCTCCTCCGGAAAGGACATCTAAAAAACTCCCTTGGTAATGAAATGTTTCTCTCTGTCCAACGAAAAGCTCGCGTAGACCTCCTGATTCTTCAGCAGAAGAAGAACGTCCCACATTTTCAGCGTCACGTTCGGATAGGCCCTGTCGCGGATGCGTATCCTCGGTACGACTCGCCTCTCGGCCAGGATCGTGCGCTTCTCCGACTCGATCCGTCCGGCGATTTCCGCTACGGATTCCTTCATCTTTCCGTGATAACGCACCAGAAGAAAGAGCTTTTCCTTTTCCGGTTCAGTGAGCCGATTCAGGTCGAATTCGGGCCCCGTCCCTTTGATCGAGAGAATCGCCTTCTCGATTTTCTCCTTCATCGCCTCCAGCGCGGCCTTCTTGCGCTCGAGTTCCTGAAGCATCCGGGCGCGCACCGGATCCCTCCCGGCCTCCAGCGTCGTCATCGGCTCCATCGGTGACCCTGCGGACAGAGCTTCGATGCTCTCCCCCGCCACGCACGTCCCTCCGACGATCCCCCTCCGGTTCCGCCCCTGCACATAGAGTGACTCGCCCGCCTCCAGAGTGGCGAAAAGAGCGTAGCCGAAGACCTCGATATTCCGGGCGGTGGTGATGCGGGCGTATTCCACGATGCCGACGCGGGCGTCCCCTCCGGCGTCCAGCTCCGCCCGCTCGCCGACGACTCCTCCCTTGACGATGCAGTCGCCGCCCGACTGCACGCGGGCGTTGTACACTCCTCCGTGAACGGTCGCGTCCTTCTCCGCCCTGACCGAGAAGCCTTCGAGCACGGAGCCGGTCACCAGCACCGAGCCGGGAAAATCGACGTCGCCGACCGAGAGGTCAACGTCGCCTTGAAGCACCAGCAGAGGCAAAACGTCGAGCGTGTTGTCGCGGAAGCTGGGCTGCCCCGTGGTCCGCGCCGAGGCGACCTCCACGCATCCGTCCGCTTCCGTCACGACGACGCCGTCTCCGTAGCGCAGCTTGAGGAGCGTAAGCGACTTCGGCGAGAGCGGCAGACCGTAGACGTCCACGCCATCGAGCCCTTCCTTGGGCAGATGGATGCGGGCTATGACGTCCCCCTCCCGAACGGAGGGGATCATCCAGAGGTTTTTCCAGTCGACGGAACTCTCGTCGCTCTCCTCCACGCGCTTCGACTTCTCCATGGGGACCAGAAAGTCGATCCTCCCCTCGAACGGAGCGACCGCTGGCGTACCGTGTGCGACCATGGCGTCCTCGCCCGTCGTCGGGTACCCTGAATCGCAGAGCGCGGCGAGCGTCTCTACTCTTTCGCGGTCGACGTTCCGTATTCCCGATTCATCGAGCGCACGGCAAATCGCCGCCGGATCAAGAGGAGCGCCTTCGCCCACGGCGGGGTACATGTCCAGATAAACGCGAAGCCTGTCGTCGGAGACTCGCATCTCCCACGAGGCGTCGAGGTCCTCCGGAGGAGCGATGACCGCCCCGTCTTCCGAGAGCAACGCCCCGCCTCCCGAGAGCAACGCCTCGATCTCCCTGGTCAGCTTCTCGATGTTCGCCATTCGCAAGTCCGTCACTCAAACCCCCCCGTTCGCTCCTGAATGGAAACACATGATCGCTTCAGAGATGTTCTTTTCAAGCTCATCGGACACATTCCATCCTCCCGATTCAGGATCGATCCCGCCGATTCGGGCTGTCTCCGCCGAGGCAGCGTTCGAGGGCGGCGCGGACCTCCTCCTTGCGGACCGGCTTGGAGATATAGCCGTCCATTCCGCCCGCCAGACATGCTCCCCGCGTCTCCGGCAGCACGTCCGCCGTGACGGCCACGATGCAGCAGCGTTCTCCGTCCGGATCGCTCTCCAGCTCAAGCCCGCGGATTTCGGCGGCCGCTTGAAAACCGTTCTTGACGGGCATATGGAGGTCCATGAAGACGAGATCGGGCTTGTGTTCCCTGAAGAGCGCGAGGGCCTCTTCACCGTCCTGCGCCTGCACCACCTTTGCGGATGGGGCGAGCTTGGTGACCGTCATGGAGAGCATCCTCATGTTCAATTGTTCGTCCTCGACGATAAGAACGACCGGGTTCTCCTTTATTTTTCCGTGAGGTATAAGCTTCTCCTCCTCCCGGGGAACCTCCGCCTCTCCGGGTGTAAGAGAGAACGCATTCGTTCCGCACTCCAGCCGCAGCGTGAAGAAGAAGCGGCTCCCTTCTCCCGGAGCGCTCTCGACTTCGAGCGAACTGCCCATCGCCTGAAGGAGACGCGCGGCGATGGAAAGTCCCAGTCCTGCGCCGCCGTACTTACGCGTATTCGACGAGTCTGCCTGGTAGAAGGGCTCGAAGATGCGCGACTGTTCTTCCGGCGACATGCCGATACCGCTGTCCTTGACGGAGAATGTGAAGGCCCCTGCGTTTCCCGCGAGGGGGGCGAAGCCCACCGAGAGTTCGACGCCGCCTTCTTCCGTGAACTTGACGGCGTTGTTCAATAGATTGAGCAGCACCTGCTCCAGCCGCACCGGGTCGAAGACGGCGCGTTCCGGCACGTTCGGCTCCACACGAACGGCCAGTGAAAGACCTTTCTCCGCCGACGCGACGCGTACGGGGGAGAGGGAGCGCTCCACCGTCGCGCGGAGAACAGAGGAAACAGGAGCGAGATCCAGCCGCTCCGCCTCGATCTTCGAGATGTCCAGCACGTTGCTCAGGATGCCGAGCAGCAGATGCGCGGACGAATCGACGTTGTCGAGGTACTCGCGCTGCTCCTCGTCGAGCGGCGTCTCGGCGAGCAGCCCGAGGAAGCCGATGACGCCGTTGAGCGGCGTGCGTATCTCGTGGCTCATGTTAGCCAGAAACGCCGACTTGGCCCGGCTGGCCGACTCGGCCTCCTGCTGAAGAACGCGCGCGTTGGCAAGCGTCTCGCGAAGCCTCTCCTCGGCGCGCTTGCGTTCGCCGATATCCTCGAGGGCCGCGATGACGGGCGTGGGGTTTTGCCCCGGATTGACCGGATTGAAAGAGATGCGGAGAAAGAGCGTCTTTCCTCCGGTGACGGAGGTGTACTCCCCTTCGTAGACGGAGGGTTTTCCGGAGAGGGCGGTTCCGAGCGCCTCCCGCACCTCCGGGGAGCTTCCGCGTGCCGTGTTGAAACCGATGATTTTCTCCCGCGTCGATCCCATCATCTCGACGTTTATATTGTTGCAGTCGAGTATGACGCCGTCTTCTCCGAAGAGGACCATTCCCATGGGAGAGTGCTCGAAGATGCTCAGAAGCCGCGACTCCCTCTCGCGAAGCTCATCTTCGGCACGCTTGCGGTCGGTGATGTCCACGCCGACGGAGCGGTAGAAGCGTTTTTTCGCCTTTCCGTCGAAGATGGCTCTGTCGCGCCACTCGTGCCAGCGCCGCTCTCCGCTCGGGAGAAGCACTTCGTGACAGTAGACGCGGAACGGGTCTTCCGGGGAGAGCGAACTGTAGTTTCCGCGGGCTTCCTCTCTCGCCTCCTCGGGAAGAAAGTCGAGAAAACGCCTTCCCGTCAACTCTTCGGATTTCATGCCGAAGTGGTCGGCATACTCCCTGTTTATGTAGGTCAGGGTACTGTCCTCCAGAAATTCGCAGACCATCACGGGGAGATCGTCGCTCAACGAACGAAAACGCTCTTCGGCTTTCTTGCGCCGTTTGACCGCCTTCGCCAGCAGGAGCAGCGCGACGGTCTGCGCAAGCAGCGCAACGAAGAGCAGAGCGCCTATCCAAAGTGCGCGCTCGCGGAGCTTCCTGCGGGCCGCCACCAGCTCCGTCTCGTCGATGATCACCGAGTGGAGCAGATTTTTACCGTTGATCGTAAACGGGAAGGAGTAGACGGCGACGTCGCGTACCGAGCCGTCCGCCAGGCGGTGCCGAAAGTGGAAGGCGTTCCTCTGCATCGTGCGGGCTCGCTCCATTTCTTGGGCGACCTCCTCCGGAGTGAGGGTGTTGATCTGATTTATGTTCATCTCTCGCAGGGCGGGATAGCCGTAGAAGTTTCTCGCCGCACGGTTGCCGTCGAGAATGGCGCCCGTCGCCGGGTCGATCAGCAGCATGGGCGCGCCGTGGTCCTCGAAAAAATCGTATTTAGGGAAGACTTTCCAGTCGATGTCTTCGTTCGACCGCTCGGCATGGGCGCCATGTGCGAACGTCAGAAGCAGCGCCGCGAGGAGGAGGCGAAGGATAGCAGAACGAAATCCGCTCCAGGAGAAAAGAGTGTCGCGCACGGCATACACCAGCTTTCAGTAAAGGATATATTTCAGCGGCGAACGTATTCGCCATAAACGACCGATTCTGCGCAGCCTCCCGAAGAGACGCGAAATGAAAGGCTCATCCTTTTGACGCGTCGAGCACGTTTCCCCTTCGAAAAGTGATCCGGGAAAGCTGTCCTTATTGTTCAGGAATCTCTGAAAAAATCTCCAGCAAGCAGTCTTTCGACATTGTGAAATAGTGTTGTAGCAGTCGCATCCAAATCCATTCCACACCGGGGAGCTGAGAACGATGAACCGCCAGAGAACCCTTGCGAACGCCTCCACCTTCGAAAAATACAGGAAGCTCACAAGACGGGAAAAGTTTCTCGCGGAAATGGAGCGGGCCGTCCCCCGGAAGGAACTCAATGCCTTCATCGAACCCTTCTACCCGAAGGCCGGAAAAAGACGCCCTCCCGTCGGTCTGGAACGGATGCTTCGAATCCATTTCCTGCTCTCGAAGAGAAGGGGCTGAGACTCTCGGAGGGAACCATCATGGACGCCACCGGCACCTCCGTCCTATGAATAAACGGTTTAGGAAAGAGCGCTCGTGCGCTGATTGTTTATTCTATCATTATCTTCGTCATGATCGAGTCGAAGTTGCTATCTGCCCCTCCAGACATCGCCGCAACTGAATATCTTCGTGCAGGCGTCGACGACGTCGGGATCGTAGAGCGTTCCTTTTCCCCGGTCGATCTCCTCGAGGGCTTTTTCGAGCCCCAGAGAAGGCCTGTACGGCCTGTGGGAGGCCATTGCCTCCACCACGTCCGCCACGGCGATGATTCGCGCTTCGGGAAGTATGTCGCTTCCCCGGAGAGCGTTCGGATAGCCCGAACCGTCCAAACGTTCATGGTGCTGATAGACGATTTCAGCGATCGACCACGGGAAATCGATCTCGGCCAGGATATCGCGGCCGGTCTCGCAATGCCGCCGGATCAGGGACATCTCTTCGGTATACAGTTTTCCCGGTTTGCTCAGAATATCCGAAGGGGTGGATATTTTCCCGATGTCGTGGATCAGGGCGGACAGATAGATCTCTTCCGTTTTCTTCTTCTCCATTCCGATTCCGCACGCGATGCGTCTCGACAGCTCGGCGACCCGCCGCTGATGTCCCGCCGTATACGGATCGCGGGTTTCCACGACGGTCGACAGGGTCTCCACGGTATTCAACCAGATTTTCTGAAGGCGTTCGAGGTTGATTTCCAGATGTTCCTTGTTTTCGGACAGAAGAAGCTCGAAACGTTTCTTGTCCGAAATATCCGTCACCGCCCCGATGAACGCGATCGGATTTCCTGAGCGGTCCCGCTCGATGCTTCCCTGCTCCAGAACCCAGCGGTACGACCCGTCCCTGCACCGCAGCCGATACTCCAGATCGTACCGGGAGCGGCTTTTGGTCTCTTCTTTAGGGCGCTTTCTTATAAGTTCCATATCATCCGGGTGAGTGAAAGATGTCCAGCACCGCCCCCCATCCGTGAGTTCCTCCGGCGAGTAGCCGTATCGCGAGACGTTCGAGGAGACGTATTCGACGGGCCACCCTTCCCGGGCGGACCACCGGAGAAAAACGACGGGGCTGTGTTCGACCATGGTCTGTATCTGGCGCAGTTTGTCTTCCGTTCTCTTTCTGTCCGTCCTGTCTCTGCCGATCGCCTGATACCCCTGAAGGTTTCCCTCCGCGTCGAATACGGCCCGGTCGACCCAGAGCTGATGGCGGATTGCGCCGTTCCCCATGGTCAGAAAGTGTTCCGATTCGCAGACGGGATTTTCAGGAGTCAGCATCGACAGGGTATTTTCGAGGTAGGCCTTTTCCTCTTCCTTTTCGATGATCTCGAAGATGTTCTTGCCCAAAAAAGCGCTCCGGTCTCGTCCGAAATATTCGCAGTAGGCGTTGTTGACGAAGTAGATGATCCCGTCGAGGTCGAAGCAGCATATCAGAAGCGGCATGTCCTCCAGAAGCTGCCGATAGTTCTCCTGCGAAAGAGGAAATGCGGCTGTTTTGCTGCATTTTACTTTTTCCATTGCATCACTTCCTGTTTGATTATAATGTGATTGCCTTGAATTTTTCGGCATCGAAAAGAGAGGCGGAGGAACGCTCCCTCCCCGCCTCTCCTTGTGAAGAGCGAAATCGCTACGATGTGGCCGGAAGCGCCTGCAAGCCGCCCGTTACTCCGTGCCCGGTCTTTTCCACCCGAAAGCGCCTGAGTTCCTCGTGCATCGTCTCCGCGTACGACGCGAGCCCTTCGGCTCCTCCGGCCACGTTTTCCGACGCCTTCGCCACATCCTGCGTCTGCCGCAGAATGTTCTCGACGACGGACGAGACTTTCTCCATCCGGGAGGAGACGCCCTGTACCGCTGCGGCGATCTCTTCGCTCGCGGCCGCCTGCTCCTCGGATACGGCGGCGAGTTCCTGCGCGGCGCCCGCGTCGAAATCGGTCAGTTCGTGGATAAAGACCGTGGAAAGAACAGACAGGGAGGCTACCATAAGGATGATCAGCAGAACGAGTCTGGTACGGATTGTAGTTTTTCGCAGGACGGAAAACACACAATTCAACCCCTTTCGTGATAGGAATCCTTGTTTGAAGGAACAGAAAAACCATAACATAAAAAGGAGCGAAGGCAAAATATTGACGTGCATAACAATATCTTTATTTGAAATTTCGATCAGATGGTATTACAGATTACAATAATATTTTTTGTGATTTTAAAAGTGAACGGAGATTTCCGAAACCATTCTGCAGAACGCGGCGCAGCGGGAACGCGGCGGGAAAGGGGCGGTTCTTCTCCGATCGATGGCAGTTTCATCCGATCTTGAGAGAAGAAGAAAGAGACGCTCTGAATACCCTCGAATTCCGAGGATATGATGCGCTCGTTGTTGCCGGTCTCCTGTCTCATCACACAAAGAGCGCTTGCTGTCCGCCCCGATCATGCCCCCGCACGCTTTTCGACGCGCTCTTTCAGTCTGCGGAATTCGAACCGGAGGGACTCGGCAAAAGAAGCGCCGTATGAGAATTCACCTCTTCGAACGGCCGTCTCGATCCGCGCGCAGACGGATTCCAGCGCGACGGCCCCCATGGCGCCGCTCATACCCTTGATCGAATGGGCGCTCGACTGCGTTGTTCGCTCGTCGCCGGACGATATGGCCGAGAGCAGGACGTCCATTTGAGGCGTTATATCCTCCAGGAATTTCACAGTGATCTCCATGGCCAGCTCTTCGTCCGCGTCAAGAGCGCGCAGAAGCTTCTCTCTGTTCCAGACGTCCGGTCCGCTTGCCGTCTCTTGCGGATCGTCCGCCTTTTCAAGGGGGTTCACCCCGTCTCCGACCTCTTCTTCAGGGAGCCACTTCGCCAGGACGCCGAGCAGCGCGCCCCTGGTGATCGGCTTGGCGATATAGTCGTTCATTCCGGCCTCCAGGCACTTTTCCCGGTCGCCGGCCATCGCGTAGGCGGTCATGGCGATGACGGGTATGGTGCGCGCATCCCCGTCCATGCGACGAATTCTGCGCGTCGTCTCGTATCCGTCCAGGCCGGGCATCTGGCAGTCCATCAGTATCAGATCGTAAGGAGCCTTCGAAAGAGCGTCGAAAACCTGTTCGCCGTCGGAAATGGCCTCGATCGACAGATTGCTCTTCTTGAGGATGCCGAGGACGATGTGCCGGTTCGCGGCGCTGTCGTCCACCAGCAGAAGACGATGCGCTCTTCCTTTCATTCGCTGCCCGGGCTCGGCTTCGTCGTGCCGGGTTGCCGCCGCGGATTCCGTTTCGGCGTGCGACTTTCCAAAAGACAGGACAAAACAGAATTCCGAGCCTTTCCCCTCCTCGCTTTTCACCCAGATGCTGCCGTCCATCAGTTCGACAAGCTCTTTCGAAATGGAGAGTCCGAGTCCGGTCCCTCCGTATTTTCTGCCGATCGCGGCGTCCGTTTGGCTGAATTTATCGAAGAGGCTCGGCATCATCTCCCTTGAAATGCCGATTCCGGTATCTTTCACTGAAAACCGGAGCGTCGCCGAACACTCCTGTTCTTCCGTCAACGAGACGGCCGTTCTCACCTCGCCCCGCTCGGTGAATTTGACCGCGTTGCCCACCAGATTCATCAGTACCTGACGCAGACGTCCGGAGTCGCCCCGCAACAGCGTCGGAACATTCGGGGCGATGTCCAGGGTCGGAGAACTCGTAGTTTTGCGGAAGCCGGTCTTCGATGAGTTTTTCGTTCATTCTTCGGTATTGCTCCGCACGTTCCCCGGTTGTGATCTCCTCCAGACTTTTCCCGGCGATCTCCTCTTCCCGGCATCCGATAAGCCGTTTGAATTCCCGATTGGCGCCGAGGATTCGTCCGGGGATGTCCTGATAGAAGACTGGGTTGGGAATCGCGTCGATCAGCGACCGGGTGAAATGGAGCTGATCCGCAAGCCTCCGCTCCGCTCTGTTCTTGCGATTGACGGTCTTCAGAAGCAGAAAGAGGACGACCGACTGCAGAATCACGGCGACGAGAGCGAACGCCCTGAACGATCGCTCTTTCATTCGGAGAGCGGTTTCCGCAGCGACTCTCTCGGTCTGGTCGATGATCATGGCGAAGACGATTTCTCCGCCGTTGAAGGGGATCGGATAGAAGTAGGCGCACGCGTCGCGCGTCGAACCGTCCGCCGAAGTGTGGCGGAAGTCGATATGATTCCGTCGCAGCTCGCATGCCTTGTGCAGGGTCTCCGGAGAGATCGTGTCGATCTGGTCGACGTGTATGCCCTGGATTTTTTGATGGCCGTAGAAATTCTGCGCCGCCTCGTTACCCGCCAGAACGAGGCCGCTCTCCGGATCGATCAGGAGCATGGGTATGGCGTGCCTGGAGAAAAAAGAAGCGCCGAAACAGCCGCTTTCGAGAAGTTCGCTCAGGTGTTCCGAGAGTTCGGGGTGGATCTGGACGGTGTTTTGAAGGTTCGGGGCGCCTCCGGCGGGACTTCCTTCCTTTCCGGCGAAGGAAGAACGGACGAGAAGCAGAAGCAGCAAAAGAGCCGTGAAGATCAAGCGGATACCCGACCGCCCTGAAGGAGGATCGTCTTTTGGTTCGCTCGAAACGGGCGATGCGCGCATTGTCATCACAGCCTTTCTATGAGTCGTACGAATGAAAACAAGCAATTCAACTCCTTTCATGATAGAAATCCTTGTTTAAAGTAATAAAAAAATCATAGCATAAAAAGGAGCGAAGGCGAAATATTGCAGTGTATAAAAATTTCTATATTTAAATATTTAATTAGATTTCTTTACAGCTTATAATAGAATTTTTGCAGATGAAGTGTGGTGCAATTTTTGGCCTTTGCCGCGGATAACGAGACGCTGCGTGCCGAAGGCGCGATTGCGGATTGTACCGAGGAACGAATGGAAATCGCTTACAATGCGTTCCGGAGACGAGGAGTCTATTATACCGGTGTAGTCTACTTCACTCCGATGAAAGAAGGGATTCGCTCATGAAAAAGATACTCGCTTCGCTTCTGGTGCTTCTCCTGGTTGTTTCCGTCGCGTCGACCGCGCTCGCTTTCGCGCTGGACAGGGGAAATGCCTTTGAAAACAGCGTGATGCTCGGCAGGGGCAACAGGGGCGGAAATGGCGGCGGACACGGCCCCGGCGACGGTACCGGAAACGGCGGCAACGGCCCCAAGGACGGCACGGGGAACGGGCCCGGAGACGGAACAAACCCCGAATGTCCGATGCTTCCGTAGCACGAGTCCGCACGGAGCGTTTTGTCTCGAAACACATGAAGTTCCCGGCTCAACGAAGAGCCGGGAACTTCATGTGTTTCGAGTTCATGACGACGACCGCCCCTCTTGTGCGTCGGACCGGAAAAGCCGTTCGCGACGGGGCGGCTACTCGAAGAGCGGGACGGGTTCCCGCCGCTCGATGATCATCTTCACGAGCGTGGAATGAGACCGGTCTTTTCCTATATCGAGAAGAAAGACGTCGGCGAAGCGGACGGGCGCCATCAGCGATGCGACGACGGCGAGTACGATCTTCGCCTGCTTCATGAAGGAAATCGTTCCGCGGCTCTTTTTCCGGGGAGCGTGTCCCGGGTGTCCCGGTTCAATCGCCTCCTCACGTGCCCGGAAAGATTTCGTTCGTACTCGCAAGGCTGTACTGTTTTTCCGTAAAGAGTCGAATGCATGCGTCCACGACCTCCGGATCGTACAGGACCCCTTTTTCGAACGCACCTCCTCGAGCGCCTGCTCCAGTCCGCGGGGCGGGCGGTAGGGGCGATGCGACGCCATGGCCTCGACCACGTCCGCCACGGCGATGATCCGAGCGCCGTGGCATATCGCGTCGCCGCGAAGGCCCTGAGGGTATCCGGAGCCGTCGAGACGTTCGTGATGCTGATGCGCCATTTGAGCTACGGGCCATTCGAATACGACGTTCTTCAGGATGTTGTATCCGTATTGCGCGTGCTCCTTCACGAGGGCGAATTCAATGGCGGAGAGTTCTCTCGATTTGCTCAGGATGTCCGAAGAGACGGCGATCTTTCCGAGGTCGTGAATCGTCCCCGCGATGCGGATCCCCTCGCTGTCGTACTCGGAAAGCCCCATCTCGGAAGCGATCGCTCCGGCGAGGTCTCCGACCCGCTCCTGGTGTCCCGCCGTATAGGGGTCCTTCAGCTCGATCGTCTTGACGACGATCCGGATGATCGACTTCGTGACTCCTTCCAGCCGGCGCAGGGCGCCTTTCAATCGCACCTCGGTCTCTTTTCGCCTGGATATATCCTGAAAAGCCCCCTGTACTTTGACGATGTTCCCTTCGCCGTCCCTGACGGCCGTTCCCACGGTCCTGACCCATACCCGCCTGCCGGCGCTCGTGAGAATCTCCATCTCCTCGTCGTAGGGTTCGCCTTCGAGGGCGCAGCGTGTGAAGACCTCGGTGATGCGAGGGCGCCACGAAGGGTGATAAAAGGAGATCCCCTCGTTCACCGAGGGGGAGTACCCTTTCGGCATCTCGTGAATGGCCGCCACTTCGTCGGACCACGTGACGATGTTCGTGCTCAGGTCGACGCTCCATCCGCCGAATCTGGCGATTTCCCCGGCGAGGCTGAGCATGGAATAGTTGTTTTCAAGAGAGTGTTCGGCGGCTTTGAGATCGGTGACGTCCTTGATGATGTCCACGAAGCCGATGATCGAACCGTCTTCGTCGAAGACCGGGTCCGTGCTTATCTGAAAGAATCTGCCGCCGAGTTCCAGTTCGTTGTTTTCCCTCGCTTTGCTCCGCGGAATATTCGCGATGGGGCATATCGTGTCCGCGTTTCCGTTCTCCTGCATGATATCCTTGTAGCCGAGGCCGACGATCGTTCGGTCGCCGCAGCGGGCGAAATCGCTGAACGCCGCGTTGTGGCGCAGAATTCGGCCGTCCGCGTCGAAGATGCAGACCGCGTCTTTGAACGCGTCGAAGGCGGCGTTCCATAGTCGTATGTTCTTCTTTTCGTGCTGAACATGCCGGATTCGCAGCATCAGGCGGATTTTGGATATGAGCTTGGACGGATCCATGAACACGGAGCGCGCTTTGCCGTCGGCTTCGCCGACGCCGCGGATTTCGCCGGGCGTCTTCGAGGAATCGGCCGTCAATCGGAGCACTGGAATCGAATCGGCGTCGAGCAGCTGCTTCAGTCGATGTTCCTCGATATCCGGAATTTCGCTGTCGAGCAGTACGAGGTCCGGACGGAGCGCGATTTTGAGGAGAGCATCCTCGCCCGCGGCTGATTCCGTCACTGAAAAGCCGGCCGAGCGCAGTCCGCCGGCTGTCGAATGCCTACTCTCCTCGTCGTTGTCCACGAGAAGAATACGCGGTATGTTGCCTGTCATGGTGGTACCCCTCCTGAAATTCCGTCGATAATGTGCTCGTGGATGCGGTCCGAACGGTGTCTTCAGACGCTGCATGTCTTTTATTGAGCAAAGGAAAACATTGTTTGTGCGGGACTTTTTATTCCATTCCTCCATATTCGCAATTCACATATTCGCTCAAGACTCCGTGCAACGGACGCATCCTTCGCAACATGCCGATGATCCGGCGGAATTCCACTTCCTTATTATTATACCGTTTTTTTAAATCTTTTAATAGTACATCGCATGTGGGTTGACGGATTTTTGGAAAGGATTTCCTCGAAAAAGAGATGGCGCCCGGAGAGCGCCTTCATGATGTGCGGAAGTATACGCAATGGGCCTTCAGGACTATCGACTGGTGACATATGTACTGATAGTATGGTCATAATGACTCATCAAATTAAAGATAGCAGCGTCGTTATTGTCCGTGTTCTCTCTTTTTGGTTTCAGGATGCTTGCTTCTGTATTTGAATACATGGGATTTGGAGGCTCGAGCGAATGGCATGCAGCATTCTTGTTGTATCGGAGGCAAAGGATTTTTTCGATTCATCGCTTCACATCGAGCACGCAAGCACCTTGCCCGATGTTTCGGCCTCTTCGGCGGCATCCTCTTTCGATGCGGTCGCGGTTTGCGAATCCGCGCCCGAACGCCCCCTCGATCCTCTCGTCGAGGATCTGCGCCGCGCGTATCCGCGCACCCCTCTGATCTTCCTGATGAAGCGATGCGCCGCCGAAACGATGCTTCGGGCGCAGAGAGCGGGCTTCGACGGCATTCTTCCGCAAGAAGGGCTGGACGGGGAGAAGCTCGCGGCGCTGCTCCTGTGGATCAAGGAAAGAGCGGGTGACCGCGGCATGCTGCACGTCGTCGCGCAGGATGCGGCCGGGTGCGACGCGACGAGCAGGGAGCTGCTGCGGCGTGTCGAACAGGAGAAGATCACGGCGGAGATCATCGCCGATTTCGCGTTCCAGAGAAACCGGGACGATTTCTCCCGCGCGGTGGATCATGCGCTTGCCCTGCTGGGGGAGCACAACGGCGTGGAACGGGCGTATCTTTTTCTCTTTCGGGGCGACGCGATGGACAACACGCACGAGTGGTGCGCTTCCGGAATCGCACCGCAGAAGCATCTCCTTCAGGCGTTGCCGTTGGACATGTTCCCCTGGTGGATGGACAATCTTCGGATGAACGGAGCGTTTTATGTTCCTGAAGTGAGCGGAATGCCTCCGGAGGCCCGAACGGAGAGGAAGATTCTGGAGGAGCAGGGCATCCGTTCGCTTGTCGTCTTCGGCGTCGAAGTGAGCGGGGAACTGAAAGGGTTCGTCGGGTTCGACAACGTGCCCGCCGGGGTGATCTCGCCCGAAAGAGATTTCCCGCTTCTTTCAAGCATAGCGAAGGTGATCGGCAGGGCGCTCGCTCTGCTGCAGGCCGACGAAGCCTTGAAAGTGAGTGAACATCGGTATCAGAGCATCGTGGAGAAGCAGTCCGACCTTATTTGCCGCTTCACGCCGGACGGTGCGATCACCTTCTGCAATCCGGCCTATGCGCGCTACTTCGGCGAAGAGCCGGAGAGCCTGATCGGCACAAACATCAGGCTCTTCTTGCCCGGCGACACCGGCTATCTCGACGAGTATTTAGCCGGGCTGAAGCCGGACGCCCCCCAAAGCAGCATGGAGGATAAAATCGTGATGCCGGACGGCTCGGTCCGCTGGCAGCTTTGGAACGATACCGGCTTTTTCGACGAAGAAGGCAGGCTGACGGAAATCCAGGCGGTCGGATGGGATATGACGGAGTTGAAGAACGCGATGCTGGAGGCGGAGACCCAGAGAAGGCGCCTTCGCACGCTGTTCGAGGCGTCTCCGGAGGGTATCGTCGTCTGCGGCGACGGAGCGCGCATCGACGAGGCGAACAAGGCGTTCTGCGACATGGTTGCCTTGCGTCCGGAAGAGGCGCTCGGAAGACGCGTCGAGGACCTTCTCGAAACGCCGGACCGGGAGGAAGCGGCCCGCAAGGATGCGTTTTTCCGGCGGGTGCGGGAGGGGGAGGGGTTCGCGGAGGAAGAGGGAGTGAAGATCGACAGGAACGGCCGTTTCCTTTTTCTCTCCCTGGCGGCGTTGCCCGTGCCGAACGGAGAGGGCGGAGAGCACGGCAGATACTTTCTTTTCCGCGACCTCACTCCTCTGAAGATGCGGGAGGAGGAACTCCGGCGCAATCTTGAAACGCTGCGGAAGACCTTCCGGCAGACGATCGACGTCCTTTCCTCGGCGACGGAAATCCGCGACCCGTACACTGCGGGCCATCAGCGGAGGGTCGCCCGCCTCTCCGCGGATATCGCCCGTCGCATGGGGATGAGCGCGGACGCGCTCGAAGGGCTCGCCTTGGCCGCCTCGGTCCACGACATCGGAAAGATGAGCATTCCGTCGGAGATCCTCAGCAAACCCTGCTCCCTGAGCGAACTCGAGTTCTCCTTTATACGGACCCACCCTCAAGAGGGCTTCGACATGCTCCGGAAAGTGGATTTTCCGTGGCGCCTCGCCGAGATCGTGCATCAGCACCATGAACGAATGGACGGCTCCGGCTATCCTCAAGGACTCTCCGGAGACGACATCCTCCCGGAGGCGCGCATCCTGGCCGTCGCCGACGTCGTGGAGGCGGTGGCCTCGCACCGCCCGTACCGCCCTTCGAAAGGCGTCGACGAGGCTCTCCGAATCGTTCGCGAGGGACGGGGAAGAGCGTTCGACCCTTCCGCTGCGGACGCCTGCATCGCTCTGTTCGAGGACGGGTATTCGCTGGAAGAGTGAATCGGGCGAAAAGGAAGAACGGCGGAAATCGTCATGCGTTCAAGAGTTCGGGGCGGAGAAAGACTCTGCGAAAAAATCGATGAGGGAATGACCGATGAGAACTCTGCGAATGATCTTCGCCGCGAGAGAGGCCTTCGGCCGCCCGATCCTCGTCACCAGCGGAAGGCGCTGCGAAGCGCACAATCTCCGGGTCGGAGGAGCCGCGCGCTCCCGCCATCTTATCGGCTGCGCCGCCGACAACCGGCCGCCGGAAGGCGATAATCCCCGGACATCGAGTCCGGGGCTTTTCTGTCGCTGTCGATTCGCAGATTATCATGTCAATCTTCAAAAAATAAATTTCATCGCCATGCATCCTGTTTTATAATGATATAAACTGAATTATTCATTCACCCTACAGGTTAATGAATAATGACGGATGTCGATTTTGGAGATATCCTTTATCAGCAGGAATCTTGAAAAGGAATTCAACGAGGGGGCTCGGCTCGTCAAAACGCACGGGCCGGAAAGAGCCAAAAAGATACGCATACGGATAGCGGCGCTTCGAGCGGCCGTCACACTCTACGATTTCCGGCCTCCGAAGAAAGGGCCTTCCCGATGCCACGAGCCGGCGGAGGGAAACCGGAAGGGCAAATTCCATCTTTCCGTGGATCTGGATCATCCGTACCGTCTGATTTTCACTCCCGCGCACGATCCGATCCCGACGCACGATGACGGCGGTCTGGATTGGTCCAAAGTAACCGCCGTCACAATTCTGGGGGTGGAGAACACTCATGAGTAGCACGCGCATAAACCAATACTGCCCCGACTACCTGACGACGCCGGGCGAGGTGCTCCTGGATTATCTGGAGGATCTCGGCATGACGCAGGCCGAGCTTGCCGACAGAACGGGGCTCGCGAAGAAGACAATCAACGAGATCGTCAGGGGGAAGTCGCAGATCACTCCCGAAACCGCGCGGAAGCTGGAGAAGGTTCTGGGCCGTCCCGCGCACTTCTGGAGCAATCTCGAACGCCAGTATCAGGACGACAAGGCCCGCCTCGCCGAACGGGAGCGGATGGAGTGCGGTGTCTACGGCGCCACGCGCTGGATCGACGATAAGCCGGTCATTCAGCTCAGTCTCCGCTACAAGAGCAACGATCACCTCTGGTTCACCTTCTTCCACGAGGCCGGGCACATCCTCAAGCACGGCCGGAGAGACGTGTTCATCGAGTTCAAGGGGATCGACAGCGAGAAGGAGGAGGACGAAGCGAACGCCTTCGCGTGCGACAAGCTCATTCCTCCGGCCGCGCTGAAGGCGTTCGTCCAGAGGAGTCCCTTCTCGCGCGCCGACATCGTCGCCTTCGCCGATGAGATCGGCATCGCCCCCGGCATCGTCCTCGGACGCCTGCAGCACGACAATATTCTGCCGTTCACGCACTATCTCAACAGCGAGCTGAAGATCTTTTACGAGTGGGGGGAAGGGGCGTGAGGGCGGAAAAAATGGAAAAGAGGCGTTTTATGAATCATCATGGTTTATTTTCAGGACAACTCATGCAAACAAGTAGCCGGAGTTCTCGCCATGTTCGCTGAAGCAGTCGAAGCGTTGCTTGTAGTGACTAGCGTAGAAGGCGAATCCTGTTATTGCAAGACCTCCCGGCCCAAAACCGGCAAAGTCGGGAAAAAGCATCAAAGAGTGATGTTCTTTTCCTTGAGCAGATCTTCCAGTTTTCGGAGCTTGATGATCGCGGAAGGTTTCAGCCTTCTGCCGAGTTCGATTACCAGCGCTTCAAGAACGGTCAAAGCCGGAGCCATGGTGTAGTGATTCTTGCCGGGAGTCACGTTGAGAACAACATCGGCAAGCGGAACCGCAGGATTCGAAAGCTCCGTCGTCAACAGAACGATCGGAATCTTCATGGAATGCGCAGCGTTGATCATCTCGAAAGTGCGGCTCGCGTAATGAGGCCAGCCGCAGGACACTGCGAGGAGGCAGTCGCCGGGAACGAGATCGATAAGATCGTCGAAGATTTCCTCATGGCTCGAACGGTCCGCCATGTAGATATTGGACATGAACTGGTGGAAGAGAGAATAACCGTAGCGGACGATCCCGTACGACGAGCGCATCCCCAGCATGAAGATCCGTTTCGCTTTTTCGAGAAGATCCGCCGCCGTGTCGAAGTTTTCGAAGAGAAGCGGGGTTAGGGATTGAGTCAGGCAATCGATATTGTCCCTGGTTGAAATGAAAAGGGGGTGCTCCGATTTCCTGATGACCTTGGCGCCATTCTCTTCCTGCGGAATAAGGGATACGTGGTTCGCATCCTCAAGCCGGCCTGTTTGCTCTTCATCCCATGACATCTCCATCTGCCACCAGAGAGAGGCTTTCGAAGAAAAGAGCAGCGACTTTAAGGATTGGCGCAGAGAGTGGTAGCTGTCGAATCCAAGGCTTGCCGCCGTTCTGACGATGGTGGAGGGGCTGAGTCCGCTCTGTTTCGCGACCTCTTTTATCGTCAAAAAAGCGACCTGCTGATAATTGTTCAGCAGATAGTCGCATACCTGGCGCTGCCGTACAGGCAGATTTTGTGCGCCCGCATGAAGTTTTTCCAGCAGACTTGCTTCCTTGTGAGGTTCGGCCATTGAACACACTCCAAAGAGTCGAATTTGAGCCCATCCGAAAGAGGCGGCCTAAAGATACCACAAAAAAAGCGGAATAAAAAGATTCACATGAGCATTCTGTTGACTAAATGAGTTTCATAATCTAAAATACAAATATAAAAGCATTTCTGAGAAAGAGATCGTTTTTCTACAGCTTGGCGGTATCCCGGATTCGGAATTATCGGAGTGTATTGAATGCAGGCGTCGAAATGTACTTGAAAGAAATATACATGGCATCGGAGGTCTTATGATGGGAACGATGGATTATCTGAAGGAAAAGCCGATCGCAATATTGGGAGGAGGAGCAGTTGGCAAGACTTGTGCGGCCGACTGCAAGCTTGCGGGGAGAGAAGTTCGCCTGTTCGATATGATGCCTTTCGCCGAAAAAAGTCTCTTCCTTCTGGAGCGGACCGGTATCGAGCTTGATGGAATTCAGAGAAACCTGTACGGATTCAAACGCTCCGGCAAGGCGATGATCGATGTCGTGACGACCGATATGAAAGAGGCTGTCAAGGGGGCCGGCCATATCGTCGTCGCAGCTCCGGCGTTTGCGCACGAGCCCTTTTTCCGCCAGTTGATCCCCTGTCTTGAAGACGGCCAGGTCGTGAGCATATTTACCGATAACTATGCGTCGCTGATTCTGCGAAGACTGATGCGCGAGATGAACTGCAGCAGGAAGATCATCGTCGGCGCATGGTCCAGCGCTCCGTACGGAACCCGTATCGAGACGGTCGGAGGATTCATGCTTCCTCACGTCGGGGTGAAGTACCGCGCCATTACCCTTCGTGCCGCAACGCTTCCGATGACCGACTTGGATGATTTTATCGAAGCCTCGAAATCGTTGGCGTGCATCGACGCGGTGACGACGGGCGACGGAACCGAAAAAGGCGATACCGTGCTGGATATCGGCTTCAGCAACATCAATCCGGTCATTCACGTTCCGGCAGCGCTGCTCGGCGTTTCCACCATGGAGAACTGGGGCAGGATTTTCGGCGACTTCGATAAAAAGGGGTATTCAATGTACGCGCACGCCCTCTGCCCTTCGATCTGCGAGGTGCAATACAAGTTTTACAACGAGGAGATCGCGCTGGCGGAAGCAATCGGTGTGGATCTCCCCCGGTATTCCTACGAATCGTTTTTCAGCCGGCGCAGCATTCTGGCGCAGGAATACATGGGCAAGGACAAAAACGGGAAGGACAATATGATCCTGCCGCTGGACGAGCCGACGACGGAGAGCAATACCGGCCCCAACAGCATACACCACCGCTACATCACCGAGGACGTGCCGGTTGGATGCAGGATTTACCACGAACTCGGCGTGCAGTACGGCGTGAAAACCCCGATCATCGACTCGATGATCGTTCTGGCCGGAGCCATGCTGAAGAAGGACTTCTTCAGCGAAGGATATTCCCTGGAATATCTCGGCATCAAAGGCATGGGGAAGGAAGATCTGCTCCGGTATCTCAACACCGGGGAGTACACCGGGTAAAAAAGCGTCCGCTAGCGGCCGAAGCGCCTTCATGACGAGCAAAGCTCGGAGTGAAGGCGCGATTTTCAGGAAAGGGGAAACCACATGGGCTTACTCGACAAGCTGAAATCCAGGGATAAGGTGGTCGATGCGGACGCTCTGCGTGAAATCGAATCCGGCAACCGGTTCGAGCAGTTGCCCGTCCCGGTACAACATCTGGTCGCCGGACTTGCCTTGTGTTGGACGCTCTTTCAGCTGTACACAGGATTCTTCGGACTGTATCCGGCCCTGATTCAGCGGACGACCACCTTAGTCTTCGGATTGTCTCTCTGCTTCATCTGCTTCAAGTTCAAAAAGTCCGATACCGACAGGGTCAGGTGGTACGACTGGATTTGTGTTGTTCTGTCGTTCAGTATTCTCGTCTATATCGTGACGACGTTCGGAACGATCGTTCTGAGAGGCGGGGCGCCGACGAAATTCGACGTCGCATTCGGTGTTGTTCTTGTTTTCCTGGTGATCGAGGCGACGCGAAGATGCGTAGGACTTCCTCTTGTTATCGTGGTCACGGCATTTCTGCTCTACTCCTTCTTCGGTCCCTACTTTCCCGGAATCATAGGGCACAGGGGGTACGACATCGAGCGCGTGGCCTCGCAGATGTTCCTGACGGCCGAGGGAATTTTCGGCACGCCGATGGCGGTCATGACGACCTTTGTGTATGCCTTCATCGTCTTCGGCTCTTTCCTTGAAGTGACCGGCGGAGCAAAGCTCTTCATCGACCTGGCGTTCGCTCTTACGGGGCGTTATGCCGGAGGCCCCGCAAAGACCGCGGTGGTCGCCAGCGGCCTCCTCGGCACCATTTCCGGAAGCGGTCTCGCCAACGTTGTCACGACCGGCAGCTTCACCATCCCACTTATGAAGGAGTGCGGCTACAAGCCCTCCTTCGCGGGAGGCGTAGAGGCCTCCGCTTCCTCGGCCGGTCAGATAATGCCCCCTGTCATGGGGGCCGCGGCGTTCATCATGGCCGAAATGACCGGAATCAGTTATCTGAACATCTGTCTGTCCGCGGCGATTCCAGCGGTCCTGTACTACCTCTCGGTATTTCTCTCGGTCGATCTGGAGGCCCGAAGGGCGCATCTGAAAACAGTACCCCCGGAGATGGTTCCTCCCCTCTGGGGTACCCTGAAGCGCTGCGTTCCGCTGCTGCTCCCGATTCTCATGCTGATCGCGCTCCTGGTCATGGGGTACACTCCGCTGAAGGCGGCTCTCTATGCGACTCTTGTCATGATAGGCGGTTCGTTTTTGAGCAGGGAAACCCGTTTGGACCGCAGAAGACTTTTCGATGCGTTGACCAAGTCCGCCTATAATTCAATAGCCGTCTGTATCGCCTGTGCCGTGTGCGGTATCGTCACGGGCGTCATCACGCTTACCGGTCTCGGGCTCAAGATGTCGGACCTGATTCTGCACGCCTCTGGCGGGGTGATGCTGAACACGCTGCTGCTGACGATGGTGGCCTCGATCATTCTGGGTATGGGGCTTCCGACCACGGCCAAGTACATCGTCCTGGCAGCCGTCGCCGCGCCGGCGCTTGTCAGGCTCGGAATTCCCCTGATCGGAGCGCATCTCTTCATCCTGTATTTCGGCGTCATCGCCGAGGTCACGCCCCCGGTCGCCTTGACATCCTATGCCGCGGCCAGCGTCGCGAAGGCTCCGGGTATCGAAACCGCCCTGCAGGGATTGAAGATTTCGATCGGCGCCTTTTTCATCCCCTTCATGTTCTGTTACTACCCCGCGCTGCTTTTCGTCAACGTCACTCCTCAGGCCATGTTCATGGGTTTATTGAGCGCGTTTGTCGGCGTGACCTGCCTGTGTACGGCAAGCATAGGCTACTTCTTCGGACCGATGAAACTCTGGCTTCGAATCGTCATGTTCTGCGGAACGGCCATGGTCATCGTGCCGTCGATCTGGACGGATGGTGTCGGCTTGTTTCTCATTGTTTCCATAGCGCTGTATCAAAAACACCGCTTCAAAAAGCAGCCTGAAGCCGGTGTTTAAGAAAGGGGGCTCTGCGTGGATTCGAAGGCTGTTCGCGTAACCTTGCTTTTTCCTGGTGGAGGAAGCCAAGTTTGGACCTCGAGATTGACGGAGGAGGGAAAGTTATGAAAAAAGCACGGTCATTTGTGCTCGTTCTTTGTCTGGCGTTGTTCCTGATCGCAGGAGGCGCTTCTACCGGAGCTATGGCAACAACCTACTTGTCTCTGGGTACCGGCGGAGTGACGGGAGTCTACTATCCGCTCGGCGGCGTGATAGCGAACATAATCACCAACAACATCCCCGGGTACAACTGCACCGCAGAATCCACAGGCGGCGCCGTGGAAAATGTAATGCTGCTGTCAAGAAACAGGATCGATATAGGGTTTATCGATGCATCTTCCGCGTACAACGCCCAGAACAAGCTCCGCGCATTCGCCAACGAGGACATAAAGAATCTTCGCGGCGTTGTCAGCATCTACCTGGAAGCGGTCCAGCTGGTCACGCTCGACAAGAACATCAAGTCGATATCGGACCTCAAGGGGAAACGGGTGGCGGTAGGTTCTCCGGGGAGCGGCACCGAGACGATGGCCAGGGATCTGCTCGCTCTGTACGGAATGGACTACAATGATATCAACGAAGACTTCCTTGGTTTCGGCGATGCCTCCGCCGGACTGAAGGACAGGACTCTGGATGCCGCCATCATCTGGGCCGGTGTTCCAACCTCCGGTATTATGGAGCTGGGATCACAGCACGAGATCAGCATGCTGAATTTCTCCGACGAGATGATCGCCAAGCTGAAGGAGAGTCATCCGTTCTGTGTTCCGATGCAGATAACAAAAAAATACTACAGCAGCCTCATTGAGGATATCACCACAATCGCTGTTCCCGCAACGCTCCAGGCTCGCGCGGACCTTCCCGACCAGTTCGTGTACGATTTTCTCGTTGCGCTGTTCGATAACCTCGACCTGCTCGCAGGCGCCCACGCTCGCGGAGGAGACCTCTCTCTCGAAAGCGCCCTCAACGGCCTTGAAAAGATAGAAATGCACCCGGGCGCAGTCAAGTTCTATAAAGAAAAGGGGCTTATGAAATAAAAGACTTCTCTTCCGCAGGGCTGTATAAAGAAAATCCGGCCGTTTTTGTGCGAAGACTGATTAGAAGAGTTTGAGCGATGAACGGGGAACGGAGCGGTTTTCAAAGAGGAATCCGCAGATCTTTATACAGCCCTCAACACTCTCTTGATCCGGATATCAATTGAAAGGTCGGTCCTGCATGCAGTTTATAACTGATTATTTGCTCGAAGAGTACATTCTTGGGAGCGAGTGGGATGATTTCCCGGCGCAGGTTCAGGATCGTTCGCTTGTCTGCGCCGTCGATCTGACAATGGCGCTGCTTCTGGGCAGCAGGGGGAAGCAGCATGAAGTCGGTGCCAGGCTCGCGGAAGAGATTTATAAGGGCGGGGACGTTCCGATCGTCGGTTCGGGGAATCGCTCGAGCTTTCTCGGAGCGGCCGTCGCCATGTCCCATGCCTCGAACTCCTTCGATATCGATGACGGACACAACATGATCAGGGGGCATCCGGGCACGTCGTTCGTCGGAGGAGTGCTTGCCGCGGCGCTCGACAGGGGCATCACCTACCGGGAATACCTGGCGGCGCTGGTCGTCTCCTACGAAGTCACCATCCGATGGGCCCTCGCGATGCAGAAATTCTACAACTTCATGCACAGCACGGGAACCTACGGCGCGTTCGGAACCGCGGCCGGTGTCGGACGAATCTTTCGGCTCGACCGGGGAGTATTGAACAACGCGCTGTCGATCGCGGATTTCCATGCCCCGCTCACGCCGGTGATGCGAGCGGTGGAGTACCCCTCGATGAACAAGGACGGCGTTCCGTTCGGAACCATGGTCGGCGCAATGGCGGTGCTGGAGGCTATGGCGGGCTACCAGGGAAAAACGCATCTGCTCGAGATGCCCGAGTACCGCTACCTGCTCGATTCGCTCGGATCGGAATATGAGATCATGAATCTCTATTTCAAGCCCTATACCTGCTGCCGATGGGCGCACCAGCCGATTACAGCATGCCTCGCCCTCATGAAGCAGCACGATTTTCCGGCGGAGCGGATCGAAAAGGTCACGGTGCATACGTTCGACGCCGCTTCCAGGCTGAGCAAGATCGTGCCCGGCGCCACCGACGAGGCACAGTACAACATCGCCTATCCGGTGGCGGCGGCGCTGGTCCACGGCGACGTGGGATATCTGCAGATCAGGGACGAGGCTCTGGGGGATACCCGGGTGCTCGACATGATGCGGCGTCTCGAGTTCGTTGTCGATCCGGACGTGGAAAAACGCTTCCCGAAAGAGCGCCTTGCCTGGGTGGAAATAGAACTCTCCGACGGCCAAGTCCTGCGATCCGACCTCTTCACCGCTCCGGGAGAGGCTGCCGATAACGTGGATCTTCCCTGGATCACCGAAAAGTTCATGCGGATTACGAGCCCGCTGCTCTCCGGGAAGAAGCAGAAAGAAATACTGAAGCTGCTGTCCGACCCGGGCGATATCCCTGTTCGATTTATTGTCGACGAGATCAACAAGAGTTAGCCTTTTGCCGGCGAAAAAAATCCGGATGCGGATGAAAGGGGAAGTTCGGAGTGATTTTGAGCGGCAGGGAGCAATCCATTCTCGACGGCGGCGAAGGCAGGCTGAAACAGAGAGCGCTGGAACTGATCGTAGCGTACGCGAAGGCGCTTGATGCCCCGCGTCTCTGCCGGGTCACCAAGGCGCACCTGTATGCCGGGAATCACTTCTACCTTCAACTGAAAGCCTTGAACGGTCTTGACGCCGGGACAATCATATCCCAAATGCACTTCTGCTCCGACAGGACACTCTCCTTCGACAAGGCGGGGTGTTTCGCGCAGACGGACGCGGGGCCGATGGACCCGGACCAGTGGGCGCGCCTCGGCTTTTCTCCGGAAGAATCCCGCAGAAACGACGAATTTCTGCAGATCTATCTGAAGGCGGGCATCCACCTGGTCGGTTCGTGCGTTCCCTACCTGACGGGCTTTGTTCCTCTCATGGGAGAGCATTACGTCTCGACGGAATCGCATGCCGTGACCCTCATGAACTCCATATGGGGCGCCTGCGCGAACGCGGATGGAATCGAGATCGCCTTCTGCTCCGCCGTATGCGGGTACACGCCCTACTGGGGCAACCACGTTCCCGAACAGAGAAAAGCGACGCACCTCTTCAGGATCGATTCGCCGGTTTCTTCCATCCACGACTGGGATGTTGTCGGATACGCGGTAGGGCAAAACGCTCCTTCGTTCTGCGTCCCGGTGCTTTCCGGCGCATTCGAAAGGCCCGACCTCGACCGACTGAAGGCGTGCTTTGCCGCAATGGCCGCGAGCAGCGGAATCGAATTATGCCACATCGAGGGGTGTACCCCCGAGGCGCTCACGCTGGAACAGGCGGCGGGAAACGCCGGTATGGAAAGCGTCCTCATCGGAACGAAGGAGATATCGGCGGCCCGGGAACATCTCGGAACCATGGAAGGGGAAGTGGAGTTCGTGAGTTTGGGCTGCCCTCACTACTCGATAGAACAGATAAAGGATGTTGCCGAAGCCCTGGAAGGGCGCAAAGTCCATTCTCGGGTCGAGCTGCAGATATGGACGGCGCTCCCGATCAAGGCGGTATCCGACCGGTGCGGCTACACCGCGGCGATCGAGCGTGCGGGAGGAATGCTCCTCTGCGGAAGCTGCCCGCTCCTTACCGGGAAATTTCCCCTGGACGGCTCCTGCGGGCTTCTCTTCGATTCGGCCAAGCAGGCCAACTACCTTCGGTCCAAAGCGCCGGGAAGGGTCTTTTACGGAGCCATGGAAGAGTGCCTCGATGCCGCGGTTTCAGGCATATTCAGGCCGCAGCGCCGTTAGAGGGAGGGGCCGATGTCCGAAAATCCAGTTGTTCTGAAAGGAAGGGGCGTTATCGGCGGAACGGCCGAAGGGGAGGCCCTCGTGTTCGAGATATCCGTGCAGGGCAACTGTGCCTTCGACATGGAGACGGGCTGTATCGTGCAGCAGGGGCACCCCCTCGAAGGCGAGAGTATCGCCGGCAGAGTCCTTGTAATGGAAGGCGGGCGCGGGTCCGCAGGGTGGTCGTGCAGGCTCCATGCGACGGTTGTCTCCGGCGTCGGACCCTGCGCGATGCTGTTTCCCAGGATGGACTCGAGAACAGCCGCCGGAGCGGTCGTGGCGGGCGTCCCGGTCGTCGCCGACCTCGACCGGAATCCGTTCGACGTCATCCGGACGGGAGATCGCGTCCGGATCGACGGTACGAACGGGCTTGTCGAAGTTGTGAAACGGTGACGGAGGATGTGACCGTGGTTTCCGGTCAGCACGGCACGCACCTCCGTCTGATACGCCACCCCTGTTTCGACCGGCCGCCCGATATCGGGAAGATGGCCTCGCACGGGGAATGGGAAAGGGCGGAAGTATTTCGGCCGGGACGTTTCACAGCCGAGGACGAGGTGAAGGGATACCTCGGCTCGAAAGATGAGATCGCCTGCGAGGCTTTCTTCGGCGACGGTTTTTTCGGGGCCCGGAAGCGCGGAACGCCCGAGGAGCTGCTGCATTTCGTCCTCGATTTCAACAGTGCGCTAGCCTCGTCAGCAAGCGGCTCCGACTTCTTCCGGCGCGTCGCCGAGAGACCGGGGATTCCGGTAGGAAGCGTCTTCCTCTTCGCCGAAGCCGGTGCTGTGGACGCATGGAAGAGCGTCGGCCCGTTCCGCATCGAAGACCCCTGCTCCGCCCTGGAACGCTTCGAAGAACTGTTGAGCAAACTGGAGCGCTCCCCCGCGGGCCGCGAGCGCGAACACCCCAAGGCCGTCGAGTTCGCTTTTGACGGCGGCGGCCTTGAACACTGGATCGCCCTCCCAGTCTCCGAAGGCCCCGTTCTCGTACCCTCCATGCTCGAAGACGCGCTGCGGAGGTGGTGCGAATCGAGTGAAAGAGAACCCCTCTCCGCGAATTCTCAAAACAAAAAAGCCTGAAAAAACGTGCTATAGTATAGTAACATCGTTCACGGACTGCGAGCATATGCCCATTGGATCTTCGCCCCTGGCGTTTTTTCCGGAGGACTTATGTTGTTGTAGTCCTATCGGCATGCCGTCGCACAGGAGGCGCCCTATGATCACCGGAGAAATCAAATCTCGAATTGACCGAATTTGGGATACCATGTGGTCGGGAGGGATATCCAACCCCCTTTCCGTCATCGAACAGTTGACCTACCTCCTGTTCATCAAGCGCCTCGACGAACTGCACACGCTCAAGGAGCGCAAGGCCGCCCGCCTTGGCACACCCCTCGAAGGCCCGATCTTCGCCCCTGGACAGGAGCATCTCCGCTGGTCGCGCTTCAAGGAGACTTCGCCCGAGCAGATGTTCGCCGTCGTGCGCGACGAGGTCTTTCCCTTCATCAAGGGGCTGGGGCGCAACAGATCGGACGGCAACGGCAGCACCTACAGCCGGCACATGAAAGACGCCATCTTCATGATGCCCGCGCCCCGCGTGCTGGCCAACGTCGTCGACCAGCTCGACGCCATCGACATGGCCGACGCAGACACCAAGGGCGACCTCTATGAATACATGCTCGGCAAGATCGCCACCGCCGGGCAGAACGGCCAGTTCCGCACCCCGCGCCACATCATCAGGATGATGGTGGACATGACTGCACCCATGCCCCGCGACGTCATCTGCGACCCCGCCTGCGGCACGGCGGGCTTCCTCATCGCCGCCTCGGAGTACCTGCTGCACTCCCACGGCGACGAAATCTACAAGGACGCCGAATCGCGGCGGCGATTCAACGAGAGCACCTTTCACGGCTACGACTTCGACGCCACCATGCTCCGCATCGGCAGCATGAACATGCTGCTTCACGGAGTGGAGAACCCGGACATACGCTACCGCGACTCGCTGGCCCAGGCGGACGAGGACGACGCCGAAAAGTACACCCTCGTCCTCGCCAATCCCCCCTTCGCCGGCAGCCTGGACTACGAATCCACCGCCAAGGACCTGCAGCGCATCGTCAAGACGAAGAAGACCGAACTACTCTTCCTCGCGCTCTTTCTGCGCCTGCTCCAGAGCGGCGGTCGCGCCGCGGTCATCGTGCCGGACGGCGTCCTCTTCGGCTCCAGCAACGCGCACAAGGGGCTGCGGAAGCTTTTGGTGGAGGAGCAGCGGCTCGACGGCGTGATCTCCATGCCCTCGGGTGTCTTCAAACCGTACGCCGGGGTGAGCACTGCCATCCTGCTCTTCACGAAGACCAACTCCGGCGGCACGGAGAACGTCTGGTTCTACGACATGCAGAACGACGGCTACTCGCTGGACGACAAGCGCGCTCCGCTGCAGGAGAGCGACATCCCCGACATCATCGCCCGTTGGCGGAAGCGCGAAACCGAAACGGAGCGGAAACGCACCGAGAAGAGCTTCATGGTTCCCAAGTCCGAGATCGAGGCCAACGGCTACGACCTCTCCATCAACCGCTACAAGGAAGTGACCTATGAGGCGGTGGAGTACGATCCTCCCAAGGTGATCCTCGAACGCCTCGCCGCGCTGGAGGCCGAGATCGCCGAGGGACGCCGCGAGCTGGAGGAGTTGCTGGGATGAGGGAATATGCGTGATAATCACCTCATTGAGCAGAAGTGAGGCGATTGAGGATTCTTCGTGCATTACTGAAAGATTCTCGTTTCACCGGCCCAAACTTGCTGTTTTTGGGCCGGGAATGGGCCGATATGGGCCAGTAATGGGCCAGTAATGAGCCGATTATGAGCCGATTATGAGCCAGTAATGAGCCAGTAATGAGCCAGTAATGAGCACTGATCGCAGTGAAAATGTGAAGTGGGAAGGGGCGCTGGAATGATGCTTTGGGAGATGGTTGCTTTACAAAAAATTGCATCTATCGAACGATCTGTAGTTCAGCCCGAAGTGATCGAGCACGGCACAGCGTATCTTGGTCTGGAGCACATCGAAGCTGGTGGTCGTATTCTCGGAAAGCAATATGTTGATGAGGGGGAACTAGCAAGTGCAAAGTTTCTATTTACTCCTCGTCACTTGCTTTTTGGTAAACTGCGTCCCTATCTAGCCAAGATTGCTCTACCCGACTTTGAGGGAATATGCAGTACTGATATTTTACCAGTTCTACCGAGTGATTCTTTGGACCGTCGTTATCTTGCCTTTTTTTTACGGCAACCGTCGCTTGTCGATTATGCAAATTCACGGGCGATAGGAGCAAATCTACCACGGTTGAGTCCATCGGAGTTGGGTAGGATTACGATCCCCCTCCCGCCGATTGAGGAACAGAAGCGGATCGCGGCGATTCTGGATGCGGCGGACGCCTTGCGGGCCAAGCGCCGCGAGTCCATCGCCCAGCTCGACGCCCTGCTCCAATCCACCTTCCTCGACATGTTCGGCGACCCCGTTACGA